>Ga0123355_10000640_pt1 | contig 47434 bp, 36 predicted proteins | sample TergutEmb28metaG_3_FD_89872 | JGI IMG/M metagenome (GOLD analysis project Ga0123355, IMG submission 89872) | Embiratermes neotenicus P1 segment gut microbial communities from Petit-Saut dam, French Guiana - Emb289 P1 | ecosystem: Host-associated > Arthropoda: Insects > Digestive system > Gut ...
GATGTAAGCATGGTAACATGTTAAGTTGACCCGTACTAATAGTCCGAGGGCTTGTCCTATTTACAAGCCTTGCGCCAATAAATTCGATTTGTTCTTCCTTCTCTATATTCAGGAGTTAATGTGTATTGATTTTAATGAAAACTTTTGATATACTTTCAAAGTATTCCTCGATAGCTCAGCGGTAGAGCAACCGGCTGTTAACCGGTAGGTCCCTGGTTCGAATCCTGGTCGGGGAGTTTTTTATTACTAAAAGGCTTGTAGCATTTGTCGCTACAAGCTTTTTTTGTTACACTGTATATATTAAAGATAATTCATGGAGGAAAAGCATGATAACTTTTGACTGTAAGGTAAACAGAAAAAACACAAGTTCCATAAAGTACGATTTTCATGCCCGCTATGGCAAGCCAGAGGATGCTATGCCGCTGTGGATAGCAGATATGGACTTTCAAATTCCAAAAGAAGTAAGTGCAGTTTTGCAAAAAGCCGTAGACCATGCTATATATGGGTATACGGAATCTACAGAAGCATATTTTAAGTCCCTACACAATTGGTATGCACAGCGATATAACTATCATACACAAGAAGAGTGGCTAATCAAAACTCCCGGTGTTACATTTGCATTAGGCATGGCTATAAAGGCATTTACAGCCCCAGGAGAGAACATTTTAATTCAAACCCCGCTGTACCCCCCAATTGCTACAACAATAAAGTTAAACCGCCGCAACGTGGTTGATAATACACTTGTGTATAACAATGGCGGCTATGAAATAGACTTTGCGGACTTTGAAGAAAAAATAACGTCAACCAATGTTAAAATGTTTATTTTGTGCAGCCCTCATAACCCTGTTGGACGCGTATGGACTAAGGAAGAATTACAAGAAATGGGTCGCATTTGTAAGAAACACAATGTTCTTGTTGTGTCAGACGAGATACATTGCGACATAGTATTCCCCGGGCACAAGCACTTGGTATTCTCTACAGTTTGTGAAGATGTGCCGTCAATTATATGTACAGCCCCCAGCAAAACATTTAATATTGCAGGGCTGCAGGTATCAAATATTTTCATACCAGATGCCAATTTGCGAGACATGTTTATGAACGAGGTACTTGCAACAGGGTATCATCAGCTTAGTACAATGGGTTTAGCCGCCGGACAAGCCGCATACGAACATGGGCATATATGGCATAAGCAACTTATGGATTATTTATATGAAAATGCTGCATATGTTAAAAACTTTGTTGCCGCCAACTTACGCCAGGTAAAAGTGGCAGACTTGCAGGGCACATATCTTATGTGGCTGGATTTTAACGAGTTTAATATGCCCCATGATAAACTGGAAGATATCATGGCGAATAGAAGCAAGCTCTGGCCTTCCAGCGGGGCGGCTTTTGGTGAAGCCGGGGCAGGTTTTTTCCGGTTTAATATAGCTTGCCCAAAAAGTACTTTGGAAGAAGCTATGGATAGGCTGCTAAAATTCATAAAGTAAGGGTTGCGTGATGGAACTTATAAAATTAAGTGGAGATTTTTCTGTTTGTAAAATTAAAAGCCCGGAGCAGATAGATTTTTCGCAGGAATTTGTCTTTTTATCCAAAACAGATGATGAAATTTCGTTAGTTTGCGATTCTTTTCGTGTACCGCCTGGAACAATTGACTATGAGCCAAACTGGAAGGGACTAAAAATATCCGGTGTGCTGGATTTTGGTATGATTGGAGTTATCGCAAAAATTTCAAATATATTGGCAGAGGCCGGAATTAGTATATTTGTTATATCTACTTACAATACAGATTATGTTTTTGTAAAAGCCGAAAACTACGATAAATGTACCTATGAGCTTATGCGTAGTGGGTATGTTGTAAAGTAATCTTACAAACTGCTGCCCTACAGCCTTTTGCAGAAGTAGGATGGGAGTCACAAAAGCGATAGTGTTTTTATGAAAAGCCGAGGGTAAACTAGGTGGACAGAAAGGTATCAACAACAATGAATAATTTCCCCATAAAAGATCTTGTGCAAAATTTTAAAAAACGTAACATAAAAGTACTGTGGTTTAACTCCTTTACTGAAGTTAAACAATATCTTCTAGAACAAATTCCGACTTACGCAACAATTGGCATAGGTAATTCCAAAACCTTAAAAAGCATGGAAATTACACAAACCCTTTGCCATAGGGGCAACACGGTTTTTGACAAAACACTTGGGAAAGATAAAGAGGAAGTAAGAGAGTTAAAAAGAAATTCTCTTCTTACGGACTGTTATATTTCCGGCGCAAATGCGGTATCTATAGATGGCAGAATTGTAAATATCGACCATAGCGGCAATAGAGTTGCGGCAATTGCTTATGGGCCGGACAAAGTTTATATAATTGTTGGGAAAAACAAGATAGCCTCAACACATAGCGAAGCTGTACAAAGAGCCAAAAATATATCGGCACCATTAAACGCAAAAAGAACAGGGTATAATCCACCATGTGTTGCCGCTGGGCACTGTACAGATTGTAATTCCCCGGAAAGGGTTTGCTATATCCTTTCTACCGTGGAAGGGCAGTATGCTGAAGGCCGTTTGACATTGCTTATTGCAAACGAGGATGAAGGGTTTTAAACAGATTATGCAGAATGTTATATATAAGGAGGCCCTCATGTCATCAATCAAAGAAAATTTGCGTAATTACTATAACCAAGAGGCCGAGCATAGAAATGCCTCTTATAAACAGGACTGGAAACTTAAAGAGCGAAAGGCTTTTCTAGACCTTGCCAAGCACGAAAACAAGCAAATCCTTCTTGAACTTGGGGCGGGTACCGGCGACGATAGTTTATTCTTTATGGAAAATGGCCTGAAGGTTACTGCCGTAGACTTATCGGCGGAAATGGTAAAACGGTGCAAAGAAAAAGGCATAAATGCTTATGAGCTTGACTATTATCAAGTTACAGCCCTTAATAAACAGTTCCAATGCGTATGGGCTATGAATTCTCTTTTGCATGTTCCTAAAACGGAGTTGCCCCGTGTGCTTACAAATATAGATTCCGTCCTGGAGAAAAACGGGCTGTTCTATATGGGTGTTTACGGCGGCGTGGATTCCGAAAGCGAGTATGTAACAAAAATTTCGGAACATCCCCGATTTTTTTCATTTTACACACAGGGCACACTGCAGAATGTGTTGAAGAAGCATTTTGAAATAATATCCTTCCGCCAGTTAGATGTAGGCAGAAGAGATAAGGAGAGCCAACGAGGTTTTGATTTTCAGTCCATTCTAATGCAAAAAAGGCAGATGTAAAAGTTTGCTCGTGCAGTCATAAAAGCAGGTTTAAAGACAGGTCTATTAGAATAGAGACAAATATGAATATATGCGTTAGAGATATGCAGGAAAGTGATATTGCCATTTTGGCAGAGGAGTTTGGAGTCAAACAAGGCTGGCAAAATAAAACCACAGAACAGTTTACAAGATATTTTTCTGAGCATTTGAGTGGTAAAAGACATGTACTTGTAGCGGAGTTATGTGGTGATGTATCCGGTTACGTAACGTTGCAATGACGATGATTTGGTTTTGTATATGAGTAAGAAAACCCCCAGATACGTAATGTCAAAGGCTTTTTAATATTTCTTTAAGAAAAATCCCCAAAGGCGGTTGGGCGAGTGTTTGTCTCGTTCCAATCGCTTGTTTTTGCATATCAACTATGAAAATCAACATATTCTGCCTGCATTGTGCCGTCAGCCGCCTATTGGGGCGTTCGCATTTTTCCTTGCGTGCCTATCGTAAAGCTTGTCATTTCCATAAAATATGTTTAAATTGTAATTTATCAAAACACTATCCCATGCGTCGTTTGGCATGTCAAACTTGCCCAACGGTTTAATGTTTACCATTTTATAGGAGGGTGTGCATAAATTTTTACTCATTGACAAGCCTATTGATATGTAGTAAGGTGCTTGTATGATATGCCAATACTTATATGCTAATATCGTTTCGAATTAAACAAACATTTTGGAAATGGTATTATGTTTCATAAGTTTTCGGGAGGAGAGCAAAAAAATGAAGAGAATCAAAAAAGCAATGGTATTTGTTCTAAGCTTTATGTTGATGTTTACGGCTTTTGCGCCGGGCATTACCGGTGCGGGAATTATGACCGCTAAAGCAGATGAACCTGTACCCGTGGCTATAGATGACCGCTTTGTTTTGGCGGCAGACATTAACGGTGTGCGTACTTATGCAACGTTATTGCCGGAAAGCCACTATTTTGCATTGTCCTTGGAAATCACCGACCGTGAGCAGGCAGAAATATTTACAGTTGCTTCTGCAGGTGACGGGGGCTTTAGATTGCGCCCGGTTTCCAATCCGGATTTACTCATTAGATCCGATTTAAACGGACGTACCTCTAACCAATTCATGCTGCAATGCAGAGTGGATGCGGGAGCCGGAGGATTATGGGAGACGATCGTATTTGAGCCGTTATCCGATAATGAGTTTTTGCTTGAAGAACGAAACCAAGGGCTTCCTCTTTTTGCAGTAGATGCTGCAAACAGGAATCCTGCCTATTATCTGCAGCATTACTATCCTGTAATTGCACCTCATGCAGATGGTGCAGGTACCCATGGTCGTGTGTTCGCTATTCGCGTAGAAGCAGAACCGGAACCGCCTACCGATATTCCACCGCCTGTTGTGAACAACTTTGGGGATATTGTAACATTTGCCCTAAGAGTAAATGACGGAGCAGGAAATTTTACCTACGCAACTGTAGGAGCAAATAACCAACTAAACCATGCAGTCGCCAATTTAAGTGACGCAGACATATTTACAAGGCGTACAAATATTTATGCAGGTACAGCGCATTTTGGTTTTAACTTGTTTGGCACACAAACAATAATACAAGCTGCATATTCTGTAGGGCATCTTCATTTGCCTGGACACAATAATCTTGGTCCATGGGAAAGGTTTGCTATGGTTATTGCAGACGACGGCGCATTTGTTATAAGACCAACGTATGGGCATGTACCCGGCAACCCATTTGTATTTGCCGCAAGCGATGCACCCTCTGCTCAATTGCGCGCAATGGGTGCAGACCCAAACAATCCATATCTTCGCGTAGAGGTAATGGTAGTTGAGTACACAAACCCTACAGTTCCCGCTACCGGCATTGAGCTAAGCCATACAGAAATTACAATGGACAGAAACAACTCTGTAACCGTAACAGCCATTGGATATACAACACAGTTCGGATTACCGTCGTCCAATATACTCATGCCGCAATTTATCGAATGGACATCCAGCAATCCGTTTATAGCCAGTGTAGATGACTATGGCGTAATTACAGCAATAGGTCCCGGTGTTGCCACAATCACAGCAACTGCCAGAGGCGTTAGCGGTACAGTGTCAGTCATCATAGAGGGCGCCCCAATCCTAGCAGAAAGCGTATCTATCACAGCAGCAGGCGGCGCAACCTCTGTACCTGTAGATATTAACTTGCAGCTTACCGCAAACTTTGTACCGATATATGCAACCAACCAAGACGTTACATGGTCATCAAGCGATACAAACCTCGCAACCGTTAACGAATACGGCGTAGTAAGAGGTGTATCTGAAGGTAACGTAACTATTACGGTTACAACGTATGATGGACCTACTGCCACAATTAATTTAACAGTAACAGAACGTCCGCCGGTTATCGATTTCCACGATATTCAAACATTCGCTTTAAGAGTGCGCTATGTCATAGGCGGCGAAACATCTTTCAGATATGTAACCCTTGGAGCAGACGGTATTGTTTCGTTGCGTCCAACGGCAGCACATATAAATGATGCCGCATTGTTTGACTTGTATGTGCAAGGCGGGCAGACCGCATTTAGGTCTCGCGAAAACGGTAACCTTGTATGCGCAGACATAGGGCAAGGGTTGCGTGCAAACCATACAGGCGGCATTGGCGCATGGGAAGAAATGACCGTAGAAGTATTGCCGGATGGAATCATTACGTTATTTGCACCGTTCCACGACGGGTTTATTTTTGCCAACAGCGATGCTACCGATGCAATGCTAATACACCGCATGGGCAATAATTTAAACACAGACCCAACCGTACAACATAGGCGTGTAGAACTTGTTGTTATCGAATATGCTAATCCAAGTGTTGCGGCAACAGGAATCACATTAAATCAAACCACTGCAACAATAGACCAATTTATGGGCACAACACAACTGGAAGTCACCGGGTTTACACCGGCAAATGCTTCAAACACAATCGTACCCAATATTGTATCATGGTCATCCAACGCACCGCATCTTGCAACCGTTAATGCAAACGGTCTTGTAACAGGTATGAGCGTAGGTGTTGCAACAATTACCGCAACGGTTACAACTTTAGAAGGTGTGTTTACAGCCACCAGTGAAGTGACCATGGCTTTTGAAGGAATACTTCCGACAGGTATCGAAATGCGACCTGCGGCACGGGATTTAACCCTTGGGTTTACAGCAGCACTTTCCGCTACACTTATCCCCGAAGCTACTACAGTGAGAAGAATCACATGGGAGTCGGATAACGAAGCGGTAGCTACCGTTGACCAAAACGGCGTGGTTACCTCTCACAGCTTAGGTGTTGCAGTGATTACAGCGACAACAGAACCCGGTGCAGGTGGAAATCCTTTCACGGCTACAAGCACAATAACTGTTGTACCACCACGGTCATTCCCTTATCCAAATATTTATCCAAACCCCATTGCTTCGGATGATGTGGTTGTTTACGTAATGAATGTTATGGACTTTGGTGCATGGCCGGAAGACCCGAACGAATTGGTAACAGACAATACAGCAGCTTTTCAAGCGGCAATTAATGCTGCAATGAACGCAGGCGGCGGCGTAGTTTTTGCTCCTGCAGGTGTTTATAGATTTGATGGCAGGCTACACTTACCAAGCGGCGTTACATTGCGCGGCGAATGGTTGAGCCCACTTGAAGGCGGTGGCAGAGGCGAAGGTACAATTTTGGCGGTATACGCCGACAGAGGCGACTCCAACATGCACCGGATGGCAGGCGGCGGTACCGCCCGTTCGTTTATAACCCTCAACACTTCTGCAACGGTTAGGGATATAAGCTTCTGGTATCCGGAACAATGTATAGAAAACGTAGTATCCTATCCGTTTACAATCGGTGACGATACCGTTGCAGGCGGCGGGCATGACGTTATAAATGTTATGAACGTGACCATGTACAACTCTTACAGAGGGGTTATGTCCTTTAATACTCATGGCTGTACAACCGTAAGAAACTTGTTTGGCACAATCTTGCATATCGGTATAACGGAAGATGCAGGTTTTGATATCGGGCGTTTAGAAAACATCTACTTCTGCTCGAAATATTGGGCAAACTCCAGTCTTCCCGGCGCACCGCCGCAAGACCAAATTAGTGCATTTACACGTACTAATGCAATTGGCGTTGACATGTTCCAGAACGACTGGGGCTACATGTTTAACCTTAACTTTAGCCACATGAACATTGGTCTGCAAATGAACGATGGCAACTGTGCCGTTTCTAACATGACCACAAGAGATGTTAACATCGGTATTAATGTTCGTGCGCTTTCATTCCCGGGTTTTAAATTGGCGTACAGTGATATCGAAGCCAGTGTGGCAGGTATTAATTACAATGTACCTCCAAACTGGGCACTTGTTCCAAGAACAAGAAGTGATGGAAGCACAAAGTCTTGGATAATGCAAGCGGGCGGCTTAGAACAGCTTGCAGTAATGACTACTAGATTCTCTGGTACAGGAACATCCATTGTTATGAATACCGACAGAGAACTGAACAACCCTGTAATTAGCGTTAATGCTAGCGTATTCGAATCTTGGGGCGATTGGGCAATAGATGCCGCCAGAGGCTCTGTCGTCATCATGGACAGCGACTTTATACAAAGTGGACTAGCTGTAAGGTTGGCTCATGATATATCTGCGGCAAATATTTTAGCAAACAGGCTTACAGACAGCGCAATAGAAAGCCAAATGGCTGAGTATCGCAAAAATATTGACCACAGACCTATTCCGCAATTAGTCAGACCTCCGGCAACCTATGAATATGAATTTGCACCAATTTTCCGTCCCGCAAACCCAACAAATTTTGTTAATGCACACCACTTTGGCGTTACGCCGGATGGCTCGCCGCGGGATTTGTTTGATACACGGGCAGGAAATTTCGGTAGAACAGTCGCACAAAATGGTACGGACAATACGGCAGCACTGCAAGCCGCATTAGACTATGCCGCAGCTAGCGGCGGTGGTACGGTATTTTTACCGGGCGGAACTTATTGGATTTCCGGTAGTGTTATCATTCCATCAGGCGTACAGCTTCGCGGGACGTATGATGCACCGCATTCCGGTAAAATTGCCAACACAGTGGACAATGCAGGCAATCCAATAAGAACTGTAGGCACAGTGATTGTTGTGTATAGTTGCAGCGCATTCCCCGGAAACAGCGATAACGCAACCATCGTCCTAACGGAAAACTCTGCAATAAGAGGAATTGCTTTCTACTATCCGGATCAAAGAATAGAAGCCATTCCGGGTGTAACCATATATGGCGAAGCCAGCTTGCGCTCTGCAGATTATCCGTGGGCTATTCGCGCAGAAGGCGATAATATTTCCATTGCTAACATTGCGTTGATTAATGCCGTTAACGGTTTTGATATTATCGGCGGCAGAAACATTGTACTTGCAGACATGAATTCATACGCATTGGGTACTCAAGTACGTATGGGAATCGGCGGCGCGGTAATCGGCGGTTGGATACAAGACGTACACTTTAACCAAGCCAACTGGGAACAGTCAAACTGGCATACAGCTCCTCTTTATGACCAAGTTGCTCTTTTTGCAGGTTATCATATTACAGGCTTTAAGTTTGGTGCTGTCATGGATGTACACAACTTCCAAAACTTTACCATTACTGTAGACAGAGCCATTTGGATGGTTGAAGAACCTCGCCCGGCAAATTGCCCGACAGGCGGTGTATTTAGCGGCGTATTTAATGGTTTTGCTTTTGACTCCAACCAAATTGGTTTGGATATTGAGAACGCAGGCGAAGTAATCTTTATCAACGCCATGAGCGTACAAGATTTGCCGCGTCCGGGCTGGAGAGCCGATGGAGTGGTTGGCGGACCAAATATCCGTACAAGCGCAGACTTTACAGGAACGTTAAAATACTTTAACGGAGACGCTTGGGGACATGGTACACGAATTGCCGAAATAAACGGCGGTACTGTTCACTTGATACAATACAATGCATGGAGTTCGCCCGGGGCTGTTTTAAACGGCGGCAGAATGTATATGTTTGGTTCTTTGTTTATGCACCAAGGTAACCAAGGTTTTGGTCCTGATATTATTATTAATGAGGGCGCAGAAGCCGCCGCCGTTGGTGGCAATATCGGTTTCTTCGGAACCGGAGGGGCAGCCAGGCCATTATCCATCGTGAACAATGCTCACCCCAGACTGTATGCAAGAAATAACTTAAACACTAATGCTGCACCAATAGCAATGCATAACTTCTACAATATAGCTGTTGCGGAAGGCGGAGCAGGCTATGCTGCAACACCAAGAGTGGCAAAAGCAGGCGAAACAGTTACCATTAATGCAGGCACTGCCCCGGCAGGTCAAATGTTTGCATACTGGACATCGGAAAACGAAAGTGTAGTTTTTGCCAATGCCACAAACGCTTCCACCACCTTTACAATGGTAACAGGGCAAGTAGCCGTAACCGCTAACTGGATATCGGTAGATAGAGCAGCACTTGCAGCACTTATTGAAACTGCTCAAAACCGCCTCCCCGATATAGCAAACTATACTCCTGCCAGTTGGTCGGCTTTATTGTCAGCACTTGAAGGCGCAATTGCTGTGTATGAGGATGCAGGTGCAACACAAGAAGCCATTGGCTCGGCAGCAGCAGCTTTGCAAGCGGCAATTGATGCTTTAGTACCGGCTATAGACTTCACACTCCTGCAAGCACTTGTTACTGCTGCCACAGCACTTGATCAAGCAGATTATACAGCGGTAAGTTGGGTAGGTTTTGCACAAGCCTTAGCAGATGCACAAGCAGTATTGGCAAATGCAGATGCAACCCAATCACAGGTTAACTCAGCTCATGCTATACTGCAAGCGGCAATAGGTAATTTGGTAGGCGTGACAGTAACACCACAGCCACCACAACTTCCACCACAGCCGCCGGTAACACCTCAACCGCCACTTCCACCGATAATAACAGACCCACCATCATCGCTTCCATTGCTTCCTTTGGTGTCTCGCAATCAGCAACAACCTGCAGACGATGCTGATACCGATGACGTATACTACGAAGCGTACGATGAAGAATACGATGACGAGCCTGCGGATGATGTACCGGGCGAAGCACCACCAGTAGTTACAGTAAACACATTAATATTTACTGTTGGCAGCCAGCTATACTTGCTAAACGGTCAATCACGCACAGGCGTTGGTGCAGCGTTTATAGACCATGCCACCGACCGTATGATGGTTCCGTTGCGCACATTGGCAGAAGCTCTTGGCGTAGAAGTAGAATGGGACAGTGCAACACGTTCTGCACTCATTCATCTTCCAACCGGAACAATATCCATTCCTGCAGACGATATGTTGCCTGACGGTATGGGTTCTACAATAATTGTAAGCGATCGCGTGTTTGTACCACTACGTTTTGTTATGTATGCATTTAACGCAACCGTAGAATGGGATAGTGCGAATAGAGCGGCTGTTATTTCTTGGTAATACAATTTGTTGAGTAATTAAAATAAGCTAAAGTGAAATAATGCAAAATCCCATAAATCAAAGTTCTGCATCGTTTGATTTATGGGATTTGTACTGTAATGAACTTTATTTTAGTATAAATAAAAATATACTCCATCAAACGAAAGGAGATTTTGAGAAATGCGAAAGGAAATATGTTTAAATGGGTATTGGGATTTTTCTTGCGAAACAGACTCGCTGGAAAAAGTGCCTTCCAATTGGGAGGTCACACAAATTTTGGTTCCCTCTCCTTTTAATGTCAATCGCTTTGCGGGGGGATACCCAAAGCACAGCGCAGACGAACGCTTTTATGTAAGCGGCGGTGACTTCCGCCTATTTCCCGAGTACCCTATGCATTGGGACGATGCCAAGCGTGGCTTTTACAAACGTAATTTGTTTATTCCTGCGGAAAGCAAAGGAAAGCGGCTATTCTTGCGTTTTCAAGCTGTAGCTTGCCATAGTGTATTTTACCTTAACGGCAAAAAACTTCATGAAGACATGGAAGCCTTTTTGCCAATAGAAATTGAAATTACAGACCATGTGGAATATGGCAAAGACAACGAACTTATTGTAGGCGCAGAACTTTCTTCCGAGCTTAAATATCGTGATGAAAACAACCGCCACAGACTGGACTATCCTGTAGGCTCCTTCTGGGGCGACCAAGTGGCAGGCATTTGGCAAGATGTTTGGTTATACGAACGCCCTATGGAATATGTAAATGATATTTTTGCGATATCCGACGTATACAAGCGCACCCTTGATATTCGCTACGAATATACAGGCGACAATGACCTTAACGTGGAATTTTTCCTTACTCCTTGGGGGCAAGAGCAGGCTGAAAGCCGCAAAATTCTTTCTACCCCTTGCGACGGAAAGGAAGTCACTTGGCATTACAAAGAAGGCGACGTAGAGTTGTGGGATTTTGAACAGCCAAACCTATACAACCTTACTGCCCGTCTATATCGCAACGATACTTTGGTGGACGAAAAAACAATCCGTATCGGCTTCCGTACATTTACTGCCGAAGGCAACCGTTTTATTTTAAATGGCCGCCCGATTAATCTTACCAATGATTCTTGGCATTATATGGGCTTTGCTGTACAAACAGAAGAATATGCCCGCAGCTATTATCGCATGGCACGGGATTGCAACGTAAATATCGTGCGTTTGCATGCTCAACCTTTCCCAAGCTTCTTTTTCCATATTGCGGACGAAATGGGTATGCTTTTGGTTTCCGAATCGGCGGTATGGGCATCCCACTGTAATTTCAGCTACAATTCAGACTTTTTTGAAAACAGTAAAAAACATGTAGAACGCTTGGTTCTGCGCGACCGCAACCATCCGTCCGTAGTCATGTGGAGCGTGGAAAACGAATGTATTCCCGCTTACAAAGTATGTGGCTCTAAATTTATTAAAGATGTAGCGGACTTAGAGGCTAAATTATACGATATGTGTACGGTAGTACCACCGCTAGATCCATCAAGGCTTATCAGCTGTGACGGCACAGGCGATTTGGGCGGGCGACTGCCTGTGAACTCCTTGCACTATCCGGGATACAACTGTCCAACCCATCGGGAAAAGCCAATTACAATAGGCGAAATGGGCAGCATGTATTATTCAACCCCAGACAATGTATGCATGGAGCTTGGCGAAAAAACACTTGAAAGCTTTAACGGTCGCCTAGAAGCTGTAGGGCTGGACGCTTTTAACAACTTGATTGGACAACGTAAGTGGGCGGCGCAAATATGTGTGTTTAACTTGATTTGGTACGGACTTACACCTCTGCCTTTTGAAGACAGGCTGCTTACCTACGACGACTATACAGCTCCGGGCATTAAGCCGTCTCGTATTACTCCGTACTTGCGTACCCTTAATGCAGGGGCGCAAGATAATTTGCCGGAGTATATTCCTAACCCGGTTTGGGAGTTAACCCGTGAGGCGTATATTCCCGTACGTTTCTTTGCAGAAAAGCCGCCGAATGCAGGTTGGACGGGTGAAGAGTTGACATTCCCGGTGGCTATCTTTAATGATAATCGGGATGCAACGGCTCTAAAGCTTAAAGTTGCTCTCAAATCTAAGGGCAAAGAAATCCCTGTTTGTAAAAAAGAATTTAGTCTTGAAGCTTGCACATTTGTAGAAGAAACTCTTGCTGTTACAATGCCGAACGTTACAGGGGAATGGCAGATATGCTTAGCTCTATATGCCAACGATAAGTGCGTGTTTTCGCAAGAGTTACCTGTAGTCCTGTACGAACGCAAGGCTATTGAAAAAGAATGGGCAACACTTGGTACTTTTGGCGTAACCTGTGTATCCGATGAAGATGGTGGAACAGATCCTGTTATCGATTGCCGTATCTCTGCTCCATATGAGGCATTTGTCCGTTCCGGTGGCATTACACGCATATTTGGAATAAATTCACAAATTGACTTTAACCAAAGCATCAACTGTAAATATTTTGAACCATACTTGCCGTTTAACGCAAAACCGTTGTATTTTAACGGTGTGGGCAACCCGATAATCCTCAGTTTGGTAGAAGCAGGACAACCTCGTATCTTATGTGGTATCGACCTTAACCAATGCGACGACCCGCAAGCATGGTTACTACGCATAGAGTTGGGCAAATATATTGTAGCCAACACTGTCCAAGCCCCTAAACCCGCATACTTCTTTGGCGATGCAGACAGTAATGTGGCTGCCATGTTAAATGAAATACGCGCCCAATACGAGCCGATTGCCAAAGAGCAGTTGATGGCTCTTCTTAACCAACCCCAAGATCGCCTGTTAATTGTAGACGGCACAAACAATTTAGAGTGGCTGCGAGGCATTGGCAAACCAAACTTTGCAAACGTACTGGTAATGAATATGGACAAAGTGCCAGATTTGTTTTCTTATGAGTTTAATGTAACAGACCGCAAGGCGTACCATTTGCGGGGCGGAGAATGCGCCCGTGACGTTGGTGTGTACGGCAACAGCTTGTACGGCTTGGGCGGCAGCGGCGACGAACCTCTGTCCCATGCCATGTTGCAATACCACCAAAAGAATGACGCAATCATTTTTGGTATGTGTGATATAGACTGGCGCATGTGGAATCACAATGCAGAGTATTTAAAGACAGCCTCCATAATTAAAAGTGAAAAGGCAGACAACTCTGCCTATGCGGCACTTTCCTGTCACAAATACGCAGGCAGTCATATCTTCTTTAGCCAGATATCCTTATCTACTCAAAACCAAAAAACCAAAAACCTGACTGTGCGCCTGCTTTCATCTTTAAACTGCGGCATAGACCTATCCGAGAACAATGAGCTTAACGAGTTGCTTTTTGGCGGTTTGTACAGTAATAAAGTTACATCTATGCTGTTTAAGCCTTTGGCGGCAGACGAGAAGCCGGAGAGCTTAAACCCCGGTCTTAATCGCATCGAAAACGACCAAGTGTGGGGTGTAATCCGCAGTGATAAGCGCAGTGTAAGTGGTGCTTTAGCCATTTTTGTATACACACCGCAAGACCGTACAGACTTGTTGGCGAATCCCGACACAGTGGACATGACTGTAAAAGCGGAAAAAGACTGCTATATTTACCTTAACGGCGAGTTGGCAGGGCAGGGTAAAGAATTTATGATTCCAAGCGTTATTCTGCACCAAGGTTGGAATAAGCTTGTGGTTTATTGCCCCGAAGGGCAACCACTACCGGATATCCGCTTTAAGCGCATGAATCTTGAGCGTCTTGACTTGAAGTTCGGTTTGTACGACAACGATGTTATGCCTCAAAACCTGCAATTGGCTACTTTAGTAAGCCAGGACCAACCGAATGGTTTGGAAAATGCCATCAGCGGACGGGAAAAACATTGGCGCGCATCCGACGACCAGCGGGAAGGATTGGATTTGGGCGTTGTGTTCTCTACACCAATTACTGCCAAGGGTATCTATTTTAGCTGTGCCACAGGTCATGGCGGCGAAATTTTTACCCCTTACCGTTTTAAAATTTTAGCCGGTGACAGCATGGACAACTTGAAAAAAGTCTTCATTACAAAGTTTGAACCCCTTATGCATTACCGCGAAGGTCAGGTCTTTATCCGCTTGGATGATGTTACCGCAAGCTGTTTCAAAATTGTATTAACCGATAATGCCTTAAAGCCTTGGATTGTTTCCGGCTTGACTGTATTGTCGTAAGTTTACTTCACCGAGTGAGCCAAATGCAAATGTAAGCCTTCGCATTTGGCTCACCGCTTATTGAACGCAAATCAAAACCCCATATCCAGAACGGCTAAGACACTAATATACAATATAGGGGTGTAACTCTGTATCATATGTGTAGTAATTGCTTCGTCCCAACCTGCTATATATAAGATTAGTGTAATATGTCGCCCGGCTTGATGTGAACATGAATGTGTTTATTTGACTAGCAACGGTTATATGCTGGGGGCCCGTATCCATATGGTGCCAGCCCATGTCATCAGGGTTTATCAAATGCCAACGGTGGTTGGTTGCTCCGCCTATTCTGTCTATGCGCCTGTTTGGTATCCCCAGGCGGTTTAGCATTATTTCTGCTGTGTAAAAATATACAAAGCAGTTGCCTCTCCTGTAGCGTAGGCCCTGATATACATTTTCATATCTGCCGCTAAGGCCAATTGTGGCAGCATATGATATATTCCTTGTCATCCAAGTATGCACAGCCCTAGCTTGCTCTACCTGGCTTGCATCACTGGTGATTATACCCGCCAAAATTTCATCTACACGGCTGTAAACCCAATCTATATCAACATCGGTAATGGTTACATATGCAAAAATCTCTGCCCGGTTGCCCCATCTATCATAGGCATAGTAAGTAATTGAATACACGCCAGAGGTATCTATGTCTACATTTTGGCTGTCTACAAAAAATTCTATTGCGTTGCCAAAAGCGTCATAGGCGGATATATTTAGCCGCAGCAAAAGTGTACCTAAGCGGCGGGCAATTATATCTTCTACTCCCTTTATGACAGGAGGCGTTTCGTTTGGCAAAATCGTAAGGGTTGCCATCACAATTGATTCATTGCCGTTTATGTCGGTTACAGCAATTTGTAAAGTTTGCTCCCCGCAATTATAAAGGTACGGCTCGTACACAAACCGAATAGAATCAATTGGATATGTATAGGAAATGTCCTTTAGCATATCCTTTGGCAATACTTCTTGCCCCATAGCAATAGTCTTGTTTACAGGGGTTGCCTTTGGGGGGCTAGGGGGTATGGGTTGTTTTTTGTATTCGTCGCCTTCATATTCGTTAATTGGGGCAGGTGTATACTGCTGAATTGGATTTGGTTCTTGAAATGCAAGATATGCCCCACCGTCACGGCTACATGAAGTAATGAAAACCATTCCTATTAATATTAGTATGATTGCCAAACATATATTTATTTTTAATTTCAAACCGGCACCGCCTTACATATAGTCATTTAAACTAAAAACCTGACAATTTATAAGTATACCACAATAGATTTCTTGCACAACTGTAATTTCTACTGTTGCACTAATGCAAAATTTATTGGCCTAAAATCGTCCTTTGGCTTAATTTGTGTAACATGGGGTAGAAATTACACGACAGTTAATTAAAGTTTTTGTGACAATTTTTGGACATGTGTGCGTGTTTAAACATTTTCACTACACAAGGCATGAAAAACAATACCCTGTCAGAATTACCTTTGGAAAATGACACAAAACCATATGGCCAGCGCAATTGGCGTAAATAAAGTTAATTATTGACAAATAATTACGACATATGATATTTTACTCGAAATATGTTTTTATATTGCGAGTTTTGCAAATGCTGTTCAATTTTGAAAAGAGAGGAGTGTATTTTAGAGAAAAATAAAGAACCAAAAAAAATCACACATAGGAGGATTTGGTTACAAAAAAAAATATTATGTAACTGCAAATCCTAACCAGAGAGGAGATTCTAATGCAATTTAAGTGTACTCACAAATCGTTATGGCACAATTTAAAAAAAGCCATGTCTGTTCTTCTTGTATTTAGTCTCGTAATTAGTTCTATGATGATACCTGTCATAGCTACAGAAGAAGCTGTTCTAAATTACACAGAAACGGTTGATGAACTTACTCCTGAACGTTTGGAAGCACTTAGGCAAGTACAAGAAGCAAGCCTGGGGTATGGTCTTGTTGGTTTTGAAGGTGATTACGCCTTACCAATGGATGGCTCACCGGTAAACGTAATTGTAATGTTTGAAAATCAAACGGCTGCCGTGCAGGTCATAGAAGCGCAGATAGAAGGAAAACACCTCTCTCTTACTATGGCAGAGCAGAGTGTAGACAATGACCACCAACGTTTTCGTGAACAACTTGATAATTTGTTTAATGTTCCTTTAGCTCGTGGTGTTGCTCAAAGCTACTCTATAGAATGGGAATATCGCACAGCCTTTAACGGTGTAGCAATGACACTGCCTGCAAATATGGCAGAAGCTGTTGCAGGGTTGCCTGGTGTTCGTGCTGTATATCCGGACTTTACTGTATATGCACCGGAACCTATTGCCGACGAGTACGAATACTATTTATCTCTTCCACATTCTCTTGATACTCCGCGAGGCATGCGTGCGGGCCGTGCAAGAATGGAGGCAGACTTCCTTCATGCTATGGGTATAACCGGAGAAGGTGTGCTTGTAGCTATTCTTGATACCGGCATTGACTGGAAGCACCCGGCATTTACCGGTACATTCCCAACTCAGGAATGGATGGCTGAACGTGGTATAAACATTTCGCATAACGAGTTACTAAATATTAATGTATACACCTATGGCCCAAATCTTGGGTTGCCGCGTACAGGCCAGCAGCCAACCTATTACTTTGTTGGTCGTGATATGTTGCAGGAAGACCAAGCAAATGTTTTGCCTCAAGATTACCCGCGCAGCGATATCCGTGGCCTTTGGATGAGCAACAATCCAATGGAGACTTCACCTTTTCACCGCCTCTGGGATATTGAAGCCGGTGCGCCTTTGCCGGGTGGACCAACATGGGCACAAATGACAGATCATGGTTCCCACGTAGCTGGTACAATAGTAGGGCAGCCTGTAGAAGGTCATGTAGACTCGATTCTTGGCATTGCTCCCGGTGCAATGGCTATTCACTACCGCGTTCTTGGTTTTGGCGGCAGCGGCCCATCCACTGTTGTAATGGCAGGTATGGAAATGGCAAACCGTGATGGTGCAGACGTTGTAAACATGTCACTTGGCGGCGGAGCAGGTTGTGCCATGCGTATGAATACTATGGCTGTTAATAACATAATGTTATCGAACCCAAACATTACATTTGTTATTTCAGCAGGTAATAATGGTACTGCGTTTTTCACAACAGGTAACGCAGGTGCCGCAACAATGGCAATTACCGTTTCTGCATTTGGTGACACAGGTAACTGGATAACTAGTGGTCTTAGCTTCCAAGGTGGCGGCGCAAACGTACCTATCTATACAGGCGATGGCAGATGGAACGGAAACTGGACAGAACTGCCAAACGGAAATGTCATATTTGGTAATGACCCGGAAAATACAAGCGGCAAACACATAATTTACGCTATGCCACAAGCTTACACGGGAGTAGTGCCTATTACCAACCATGTTGGCGTTGGCGCCCCTGCAGACTTTATTGCCATTGTAAGAGAACATGTTGACCCCGACTTTGACCCGGCAGGAAACCTTCTGGAAGCGTTGGCGGAAATTGATTACTTCCAAGGTAGCTGGGTTATGGTGCGCAGAGGGTTTACCTTTGTAGATATTATTGCAATGGCTGATGCATTGGGCATGGCCGGTGTTGTTCAAGGCAATAACCAAGCCGGCATACCTGTAGTTGCAGCCGCAAGTGCGTACGTACCTTTCCTTAGCTTGCCAACAGCATCCGGTGTTAATTTTGCATACTACCTAATTAATAACGCCGGTGGTGTCAGTACATTCACACTTAACTCACCTGTTATCGTGCCGCCGACACTTGCTACTTTCTCTTCCCGCGGGCCGGTTCGCAGTAGCTACGAGATTAAACCAGACATAGGTGCTCATGGTCAAAACGTATGGTCTGTTAGGACAAGCTGGAGGCCAATAGGCCAGGGAATTAATGCAGGAAGCTGGCTTGAGCGTATGCAAGATTCCGAAATCTATGCTGTGTGTTACGGTAATATGAGCGGTACGTCCATGTCTGCGCCACATGTTGCGGGTGCTGTTGCACTAATGGTTCAATACAGTAACGATAACAATCTTAACTGGACAAACGAAGACATGAAAATTCGTATTATGAATACCGCAGAAACCTTGCCTGTGGCTGCACATGGGCCATTTGATGGCGCAAGGCAAATTAATGTACGCAGGGCTGTTGAAGCCGAAGAAATGGTATATGTCACACTTCCGTTTGTAAATGTCAACGATGATGATTTTATCGTTGACCGTGATATAGTCCATTCTGCCCGTACAGGCTCATTCAGCTATATGCGTGTTGCACCTGGCGCAACAGCATGGCTGCCGATGACAATTGTAAACCAAAGTGCCGAAAACCGTGCTTACACCGTTACTGTCGCACCTAACCTTACCGCAAGGCAGGCACAGCCCGGCGCGGCACTAAGCATAAATAATCAAACCTTTATGGTTCGTGCCGGCACAAGCCACACTTTCACCATGGGTATCACTCTTCCTGCAGATGCCGTTATCGGTGGTCATTTTATAGGTTACGTTATTGTATCCCACGACGATAGAATTGTAGCGCATCTGCCATACGCAGCTGTAGCCATGTCTATGGAAGATATACCTCCTCCTGTTGAAGATTTAATCTTGCTACGCCCCGTAATTTCTACAGGAGAATATGCGCACAGCATTTTTGGTGGATACGACGATAACGGTTTAACTGTTTACCGTGCTATAGGCAGCTATTTAACAGTTTTATATACTGCCAACAGCACATTTGAAATGGATATAGAAGTCTATCAAGTAGTTGAAGATGGCGAAGATATTCGCATAAGCAGCCTTGATGCTACGTTCCACTCCCCATCTATGCTTAACAATTTAATGGTAAGCCCATTAAGACAGCACCGTGGTGTAGTTGTATTTGGCGAAGGACTAAATCTGGAAGAAGGCGAGTATCGTCTTGTTCTTAATGTAATGCACAATATTGGCAACGGATGGGTAAAAGCTCAAGATTCTATTGAAAAAACATTCTGGGTAGACAACACCCCTCCTGTTTTAGACAGTTTATACGTTACAGTCGATGGTATCGATGAGCCAATTCCATTTGATGCTCTAACAGTAATTACCGATGAAATTATGCAACAAGCCGACTATATTGTTGTAACCGGTAATGTAAGTGACCTTGGCCTGGAGACTCTTATATCTGAAGAAGCAACATTTGATATCTGGTACAGCGACGAAAACCGTCAAGCAAGTATTGAAAACAACCTTGCTGTCTTTGTCGGCCTTACTCCAATCGAGTATGAAGTTATAAATGTAACTCTTCCAGGTGTTGGTTTTGGTGCAAATACAGCCGCAAACCAAACCGTAGCGCACGGTGCTGTTACCGGAGTAGCACCTGTCCGTGCAATAATTGACCCATTAACAGGTGACTTTACCGCTACACTGGAAGGCCTTGCCGACTTGAGTTACACATGGAACATTACAGTTTGGGCTTTAGACAACTTCTCACCACATCCTGTATTTAATACAAACATGTTGGTTGCACCTATATATGCAACAGGATTTGTGGAAAGAGCAAGCGTAGAGTTTATGCCTAATTATATGATGCTTAGTCACGCAGGTACCGGAGTAACCAACGGCACAACAATGGTTGGGTTACCAACAGATATTAATACAGGCTTTAATACTTCTTGGTGGGTTTTAAACTCTGTACTGCGCGGTAGACACGGTTGGATAGGCAGCAATATAATTGATGTTACCGCAACGATAGTATCCGAAAGCTACTATCATGGCCCATTTACCTTTGAAATCTTTAACAACGGCCCGAATGGTACTCAGTACCCAAGACCAAATGCGTGTCTTGAAGCCCTAGGTATAATCCGTATGTGGACACAACTTGACGGTGAAGGTGCGCATATAGATATTGCTGCGGCAGATACCATAACTGCTATAGACCAAGACGGCAACTGTGCTATGCACTTTATACATGTAAGCCGTGTATGGGATGATAATAAAGGCTGGCTGGACTACTTCAACCTGATAGATGTTGATAAAAATGGACTTTGGCAGTACATTAACTTCACAATTACTGTATATGGTCAAACCGTTGATGTGTTGCTTGTAAACGCACTGTATGGCGGTTGCGAATGGGAATGGATACAAGTATGGGCCGCTGGTGCTTACAACTATGCAAGAGACTACCATAAGCTGTATCTGATGCAAAGAGAATACGGAGCTAACCGTCTGTACAACATTGACAGGCTTTGGGCTCGTGCTAATCCTTCTAACGCCTTTGGCTTGCCTGCCGCAGCATCAGGTGACGACCAACTTACAGGTATAGGCATGTTTGTGGATGGAGTCAGCTATAGATTTGGGTATGGCCCGGGCGATTATCGCCATATCTACAGGCACCCAAACCATGATATTGCCGACATTACCATAACAGAAGTAACATGGGATGAAAGATGGCATTACCAAGTTGCCAACCTTTACCTTACAAATGTGAAGCTTACCGATGGCACTGTAGTAGAAAACTACTATGTCGGTCAAATCTTTAACAAAGCCCATTATGTAAGGAACGGTTTTGGCGGGCATCCTGCAGACGGTTTCCATTTTGGCATCAGATTAGACGGCAATCGTATACACATTGACATCTGGCTGCCAGAGCATATTCACAGAGCCGAGGCTATTGAGTTAGTGGACCATACTGACGCACTGCACAATTGGTCAACGGCGCGCAATGGCTGCCCGATTGAGAACGTAGGGCCAAACCCACGCCGCACTTATACTAGATATTGCGCCGGCATTACAATTGATGCAATATCTACATGGTATAGGCGTCCGGTACCTTGTGATTGATAAAATCTGTCGTAAGAGCACCAAAAAAATTCTTATCATTGATATAAGATGAAATGGTTCAATTATCCGTGAGTTTATGCAAAGTCCGGCCTTGCCTCCCACTCCTAACCGTGTGGCAAGGTCGGACTTTGGTATTGTCAAGGTTTTTTAGGCATAGTGTTTTTAACAAAATTATTGTAGAATAGAACGCATCCAAATGGCGCACCAACATCTTTTCATCAAATACCCCGAAAGGATTTACAACACATGACAATTTCAATTATAGGTTCCGGAAGCTGGGGAACGGCAATAGCAATTATGTTGGCAGAAAATGGGCACAATGTCCGTCTATGGTCATATTCCCAAACAGAATGTGAAAGCCTTGTTACGCACAAAGAAAACCGCCAATTCCTGCCGGGGTTTAAAATCCCTATTAATGTAGAACACACTACAGACTTGCCATCATGTGCTTTGGCAGATGTTATTGTATGTGCTTTGCCATCTTTTGCGGTGCGCACAACAATGGGGCAGCTTGCGGCGTTTGTTAAAGACGGGCAAGTTATTTTAAACATCTCTAAGGGCTTGGAAAATGATAGCTTGCTGACACTGTCCGCAGTACTACATGAAGAGTTGCCAAACTGTGATATCGCCGTTATGTCCGGCCCAAGCCACGCAGAGGAAGTGGCTAATAAAATCCCTACTACTAATGTAGTGGCATCTGAGAATAAAGACACGGCACAATTTATACAAGATGTGTTTATGAACCCTTACTTTAGAGTATATACTCATGCGGATGTTCTTGGGGTAGAACTTGGCGGCTCACTAAAAAATGTAATTGCCCTATGTGCAGGAATTTCCGACGGTCTTGGTTTTGGTGACAATACAAAAGCCGCCCTAATGACCCGGGGCATTTACGAGATAACTCGCCTTGGCGTTGCAATGGGCGCAAATGCAGAAACTTTTGGCGGACTGTCTGGCATAGGCGACTTAATTGTAACTTGTACAAGTATGCATAGCCGCAACCGCCGTGCCGGGATACTAATAGGCCAGGGCAAAACCCCGGATCAAGTGCGTGAGGAAATTAAAATGGTGATAGAGGGTATAAACACCTGCAAGGCTGCAAAATTTTTGGCAGATAAAATGGGTGTAGAAATGCCAATAATAAGCCAGGCATATTCGGTTCTGTTTGAAAATAAACCACCAAGAGAAGCCACACTGTCATTAATGAACAGAGATAAGCGGCACGAAAGTGAAGCAGGGTTTTTGATGGTTTAACGCCTTAGCATTATCATCAATTAACATATTTTCTCATGTCTTGCCATACCATTGACTATAGTCATTAGTATATAAGGGGCTGATGTGGTTGAGACAAATTATTCATGAAAATATTAAGCAAATGGATATCTCAATTGGCGGTGGAGTTTCCGGCGAGAAAATAAGAATTGATATGATAAACCATCCTGTTTTAGTAATAGGCCTTGGGGGGACGGGCACAGATGCACTATTGCGGCTTAAATATCAAATAAGCCGCCGTTTTAAACTGCCGGACAACCCAATAACCAAGCAGAAAAAACCTAAACCAAACAATATCGAGTTCCTTGCCATAGAAACCAACGATCAGGATAAAAAGAAATACAAAGGAATTTCACTTGACAGTAATACAGAAATGGTTTTGCTATCTAACCCCGGCATTGGTGGGATTTTAAACAACCGAAGCACTTTGCCGGATTACATAAAAAGCTGGCTGTCCCCAGGGCTTACAATTACCGATGGCGCAAAAGGTGCAAGCGGGAACCGTCAAGCCGGGCGGCTCTTATTGTTTGAAAAAATAAATGTTGCCATTGACGCAATAGATAATAAAATCCGCACCCTGCGGGAAGACCAGGAAAACAAATTGCTGGTGTTTATATTGTCTGGGCTTTCCGGCGGAACAGGAGGCGGCATGTTTTTGGATGTGGCCTACATTGTGCGGGGGTTAATAGAGCGGGAGTATGGCAGCAAAGGTGTGGACAAAGTAGAAATAAGCGGCTACATGTTTACGCCGGACGTTAACTTGGCAGGTAATAATTTAAACATACATACAGAAGAGTATATTCAGCGGAACGGTTACGCTGCCCTAAAAGAGCTTGACTACTGGATGAATATAGAAGAACGCCGGGAGGAACGTTTTAGGCAAAAATACGGCACACGGCTGGAAGTTAACAGTGGCCTGGCTCCATTTAACCTGTGCCACCTGATAAGTGCCTGCAATATCGACGGCATGTATCTGAAAGGTGCCTATGACTATTGCATGAATGTAACTGCGGAGAACATCGTTAATTTTCTGGCACAAGAGGAAAAAGAATCTGGGCGAGAGTTTGCCATTCAAGATTATTACAGCAACTTGCTTTCCAACATAAGCACTATGAAAACCAACCTCCCGCCGGGGATGCCCCAGGCCTCTAATTTTGCCTATAACATAATTGGTGCCTCTGCAGCGGTTGTGCCAACAGAAGGCCTTAATGCGCATCTGGCCCAAGGTATTTTTCGTAAAATGGCACATATGTATGAGGCTGTACCCGATGACCACGATTTAAACCAGTTTGCGCAAGCCATAAAGCTTGACTTGGCATCATTAGGCGCAGAATTGGCTTTACCTGTTATTAAATTGGATTACGCCGGAACAGATTATTACAGCTTTCAAAATGTGATAAAAACCCGCCGTGTAGACATAGACGAGAAACTGACAGAATTATATAACACTGCAAAACGGGATTTACAAAAATCACGCAATTTAACGGCCTCAACCATACGCCGGACTAAAGACGAGTTAAAGTTAGTATTCTTAAACCCGCAGTATGGCCCCGCGTATACGTCCAGACTTATATCTGGCGACACAAACCCCTGTCTGCTTTCACGTATTGAAGCTTACCAGCAGCAATTAAGGAATAAAATATATACAGTAACAGAAGAGCTTAAGGGGTTGGAGCTTGCGGCAGAAACCCGGTTTGCGGACGCTCAAAAAGCAATGTTCTTTAACAAAGAAGCAAAAAAAAATGCCTATATCCAGGCCAAAATACAAATATATCAAGGTCGCCTGCAACTGGACTGTTTTGCTGCCCTAATCGACGTATATAAAGAAATATACATTGCCTTAGAAACGGAAAACGACAAAGTTTACGCTATATATGTAGAAATCTTGCAGGAAATTAATAAAATCTTTTCAGCAAATGCAAAACTGCTGTATCAGCCAATGGAACATGACAGGCAAAAGTCTTTCCATTGGGATATTATTGCCGTAACAGACGCAATGCCGGAAATTAATGAAACTCTGCAAAAAATTGGCTCAGAGCCACTAATACGCAATTTTACCAAAACACTGTTGGAAGAAGCCCCACGGTTTTTAAGCGAAACTCATCTTGACATTACAGGGGCAATATCTGATTTTGTTTACCACCAGTTTAGTGAATTATTATCCCGCTCTATGTCGGAAAATTTGTTTCTGAAATATGGCAATGACCGCAGTATAGAACACATTATAGAAACTGAAATTGCCCCACGTTTATACAAAGATGCTAAACCACTGTTTAACCTGGACAATACTGTAGGGTTGCTAAACTTTCCAAGTTATGGCGTTGTAAGTGTACCTTGGAACTCCCCGGATATACTGCGGGGAATAGAAGCTTATCAACAGCGAAATTTGTCAAACCTGCGTTTTAATATCCGCAAGAGCAATATTACAGACCGCATATTTTGGCTTAATACCCAAAATGGCATCCCACTATTTGCATATACGCCAATAAAAGTTTATGAAGAACTTTACGAGCGCACAATAGGCTCTCGTGAGGGCGTTGGCCGTCATTTAGTAATGAGCGAAACAGAAAACTGGGCAAACCTTCCTTCCCCAATACCGGAGAGCTTATGGGGGGACACATACAGCAACCCGCGCCAAAAGGCACTAAACGACGAGGCACGCCTTATTTTCAAGGCAGGGCTTGTAAATGGCAGTATTAGGGAAATAGAAGGCCGATATGTATGCATTCAAACAGGAGATTTTGACACATCGGCTTATACCTTTGATATAAAAAGCAACATAGAAAACCTGCATCATACACTGGATGAACTTACATGGCTGCAAAAAAACGGGTTTTCGCCAATTGGCGAACGCGTGATATTGACCACTTCCATAGAAAATGAAGCAGAGAACCACTTTATCCGCAACCGCACATTAATACAGCTGGCAAAACAGGAAAACGGAAAGTATGAACTATTGACCCGCAAAATAGAAGAAATTCAACTTATTCTTGCAGAAGACGAGGCCGAAAACAGCCTAATAGAGGATTTCTTACGGGCATTAACCTGTGAGGCTATAATAAAGCGGGGCATACATTATATCTATGATAAAGAGCTGGAGGATGACCCATGGCCTCCTTTTGTAAATTTAATTGACCAAGCAGACTACCCAGAGTATGCAATGTTTGATACTTATAAATCTTTAACATCGGCACGAAAGGAAGCCTTAAAAGCTAAAGCCAAGCATAAGGAAAAAGCTTGGCAACCGGATAAACTGCTTATAAGCATAAAAAAATGGCAGGGCAAATTCGCGGTACGAAAAAGCCAACTGGATACAGATATGCACAAGTATCACGATGGTGTAAAGAAATATGCCTTTTACCGTAATGCTTTACTACGGTTTAATACACAAGTTGCGGCATTAAATGGGTAGGGGTTATTTTATAACTTATTTTTTACAAAAGTGTTGACAAGCGAGATTTTGTATCATATAATACTAAGTATCAAAAACAATCTTGTCCTAACCGTAAAAGCAAGATTAAAATCTCACTTTAAGAAGGAGAGTTTTCATGAAAAAATTTATCTGTGCAATTTGTGGCTATACACACGAAGGTACAGCCGCACCAGAAAAATGCCCACAATGCAACGCACCTGCTTCTAAATTTAACGAGCAAACCGGCGACAAATCTTGGGCTGCAGAACATGTACTTGGGGTTGCCCAAGGTGCAAGCGAAGACATTATGGAAGACTTAAGGGCCCACTTTGTAGGTGAATGCACAGAAGTTGGCATGTACCTTGCAATGGCAAGGGTAGCCCATAGGGAAGGATACCCTGAAATTGGTCTTTACTGGGAAAAAGCTGCATGGGAAGAAGCAGAACATGCCGCCAAATTTGCCGAGTTATTGGGCGAAGTTTTAACAGACAGCACAAAGAAAAACCTTGAAATGCGCGTAGATGCAGAAAATGGTGCAACCGCCGGCAAATTTGACATTGCAAAACGTGCCAAACTTGCAAACCTTGACGCAATTCATGATACCGTTCATGAAATGGCGCGTGACGAAGCAAGGCACGGCAAAGCTTTTGAAGGTTTGCTAAAGAGGTACTTTAGCTAAGTGGTAGAAAAACGAAACACTGTTCAGCGGCAGTTAATTCTAGATGCGGTAAGGGAACTAAACATACATGCCTCGGCAGAGCAAGTAGTCGAGCATTTGGCAAAAAAACACCCCTCCATCGGCAGAGCCACCATTTATAGGAACTTAAACTATATGGCAGAATCCGGCGAGTTGCTGCGAATCGGCAGTTTTTACGGCTCTACCCACTACGACCATAACTGTCACGAACATTACCATTTTGTATGCAGCCAATGCAGACGCATTTTTGATGTAGAAGGCAGCCTTTCGGATGTTATCGACAGGTTCCGGCAAACAGATGGTTTTGATATAACCGACTGCAATTTATCCTTTAGCGGTTTATGTTGGGTATGTAAAAATAAGTGAGTTAACAAAACAGAGCAATCTCCTTCACTACAAGGGAATTGCTCTATTTTTATTCATTCATTTACCTTTTTATTGACATTTTTCGCCCGTATCGCTATATTTGATACGGAGGATAAACGATGACAGACTTTTTTTCATTTCTACCAACGCCAAGCCCTATGCTGCTTGTGACCATAATAAACTTTGCGTTTATGATATTTGTAATTTTTGTACAACGGCGTAATACAGCCGCTACCTGGGCATGGGTAGTGGCTATTGCTCTTGTCCCCATTGGTGGGTTTATCGTATACATGATTATTGGGCAAGACAGCCGCAAGCAAAAAGTTTTTTTGCAAAAATCCGAAGAGGACGAAAAACTACTTGCTGCCTATCAAAACCTTGGTGCCAACGAGGGTGAAGTTACAGAGGATAACCGTGTAACCCTTTTTCATGACGGTGTAACCAAGTTTGAGGCACTGTTAAACGATATTGCCAATGCCCAAGAAACTATTTTTGTGCAATACTATATTTTGCGTGGGGATGAAGTTGGGCAGGAATTGATAAATGCCCTTGCAAAACGTGCCGCAGATGGGCTGGAAGTACGCCTTATGGTTGACGGCATGGGGTGTGCAGCTACCCCAAAGGAAATGTATCAACCCCTGATGGATGCAGGGGGGCAACTAGCATTATTTTTGCCACCTGTTCCTGTTCGTATAAACTTTCGTAATCATCGTAAAATTGTGGTAATTGACAGCAGTGTTGCATATCTTGGGGGGTCTAACATAGGCAGAGAATACCTTGGTAGGGCCAAACGTTTTGGCAACTGGCGAGATACACATATGCGCATTACCGGCGGTGCTGTTGCCCCTTTGACTTTGCGCTTTATTATGGACTGGAATTTTTCTGCAGAAAAAATGCGTAACCGGACTTTGCTTGCTAAATTCCCAAAACACCGCCGTTTTATCAACTACTTAAAAAAGACAACAACAGAAATGTCTATAAACCCTGCATACTTTAAACCTTCTGGTGGGCAGTCGGGGGCCAACATATCCATAGTATCCAGCGGCCCGGACACACCATATCCATTTGTGCTGCATGGCTTTTGTCGCATGATAATGGAAGCGAAAAAATCCATTTATATTCAGTCGCCGTATTTTGTGCCCGACGATGCACTTTTTACTGCCCTGCGAATTGCGGCCCTGTCCGGTGTAGATGTTAGAATTATGTATCCTGCAAATCCAGATCATCCCTTTGTATACTGGGCAGGGTCATCTTATGTAGGAGAACTTATGTGCGCCGGTGTAAAAGGTTATGAATACACAAATGGTTTTATGCATTCCAAAACAATAATGATAGACTCGAAAATATGCTCTGTAGGCACAGCCAATATGGACGTGCGCAGCTTTAAAATTAATTTTGAAACTCAGGCATTTATAGAGGATACGGCAATTACCGGGGAACTGGAAGACGCTTTTAGGCGTGACATGGAAGAGTGCCGGGAGCTGACACTGCAGACATACAACCGCCGCAAACGAATGGTAAAAATAAAAGAGTCGATTTCTCGACTCTTCTCACCGCTTATATAGGGTTAATGCCAATTGTTAATTCGGCTTAGGGGTATTATCTTCTTCGGTATCGCATGTGCATTCACCGCCGCAGCAAGGCTCGGCTTTTTCGATAGAATCGCTAATACTGCATGCCAAACCATCTAAGGCAGCCGCTGCTTTTTCTAAAGCAGTTTGGCTGGCTTTTTTTATTTTAGGCTCTGCAACTTTGTAGTACTCTTGCATTTTACAGCCGGCTTCTTTAACAAACTTGTTTACATCCTGGGCAAACTGATGTAGTTTTTCTTCAACGTTTTCCCGGGTTTCTTTGCTCATTATTCTTGGGCTGCCAAGAACCTCCAGTAATTTTGCCGCTTCATCGGCTGTAATTTTACCGGCCTCTAATAATTCCAGTACGCGCATTTTTTCATTCATGTTGTGTCATCCCTTTCTACAAATTTTGTTGTTTACATATTTATTATCTGTTCATATATGGTGTGTCAATACATACGACGCTATACAAAAAAAGTTTACAGACAAAGTGCGCTTATGCGTGGGTTTGGTACAAAGTAGTTTTCTAGAGCGCAATGGGTCTGCCACAAACAGTAACCTTACGCTCGTGCCCATTTATATCGTAATAATAAATTATGCCGTCTTCTATACGCCACTCTTTATTAATATCGGCATCAGATGCAACGGTTCCAATAAACTCGCCGAAGCCGAAAGCATAAATACCCGGATTAGAAAATATATATGCAGTAAAAAACAGTGTTTCTTCGTATGTTATAACACCAAATATTGGTATTTGCAAGTATAAGTTGTGACAATGGGTTTCCATGTTAAAACGATACATATGATGGTTGCGGTCAGGGTTTATATAGTACAGATAATCCCCAATAATTGCAGAATCGGTTCCGCTATGCTCTATAAAGACAAGCAGCTCTTCAAGGGTTTGCCATGTTGGCGGGGCATTATATTCGTGGGTTGCATACATAGGTAAGACAGCTTCATGGTTATGCAAACGGTGAACCGTTACTATACCATATGCCACGCCCGCAAAGGCCAAAACAATTACTACTCCAAGTGCGCCAATTACTATTTTATGCACAACTTTATTACTTGCCACGTTCTGCCATCATTAATTCAATTTCCTGTTCGTTTATGCCTACCATTGCTTCGCCAATATCTTCAGAAATTTCTGCAATTAGTTTAGCATCTTTGTAGTTTTTTACCGCTTGTACAATGGCTGTGGCCCGCTTTACAGGGTCGCCGGATTTAAAAATACCAGAACCTACAAAAACACCTTCTGCCCCAAGCTGCATCATAAGTGCCGCATCTGCAGGGGTGGCCACTCCACCGGCAGAAAACATTGGAACGGGAAGTTTGCCATTTTCCGCAACATATTTTACTAATTCGTATGGAACGGCAAGTTGTTTTGCGGCATCGTAAAGTTCATCTGGGGGTTTTACGGTTAAAGCGCGGATTTCTCCCATCATTTTGCGCATATGACGCACGGCTTGTACAACATCCCCTGTGCCTGGTTCGCCCTTTGTGCGTATCATGGATGCACCTTCTTGAATACGGCGCAAGGCTTCCCCAAGGTCTTTTGCACCGCAAACAAATGGCGCATCAAAGGCGGTTTTGTCTATTTGATATGTGTCGTCTGCCGGAGACAGAACTTCGCTTTCGTCTATATAGTCGATATTTATGGCTTGCAATATCTGAGCCTCTACAAAATGCCCTATGCGGACTTTAGCCATAACCGGGATTTTTGTAACGGCCTGAATACCCTTTATCATTTTAGGGTCGCTCATGCGGGAAACGCCGCCAACAGCACGTATATCTGCCGGTATGCGTTCCAGTGCCATTACGGCACATGCACCGGCGGCCTGGGCAATTTTCGCCTGTTCCGGCGATGATACATCCATTATTACGCCGCCCTTTAAAGTATCAGCTAGATTTTTGTTAAAGTTGTTTAGTTTTGACATTGTATTTCCTCCAAAATTTATTTATATATTATTTCATGTTTATCCCCGCTGTATGGGATAAACACTTCGTTAAACTTTTTTGTATAATATAGTTCTATATAACGTACTCTTTCATTGCTAAATTTTTCACGAGGCTGGGCCATTAGTGTGTTCCAATTATGCCAGAAATGTTCCCCTTTTTCAAACTTTGGTATAAGCTCGCCGCTATAGCTTTCTGTTTTGTATAAAAATACTATGTAGCGGTCACCCGTGTCTAAATTGTACCAATGTACAAGACCACAGGATTCTAAGTTAGATATTGTAAGTCCCGTTTCCTCTTTTATTTCACGAATAGCACAATCGTAAAAACTCTCCCCCGGGTCTACTTTCCCCCCAGGGAAACTATAGCCGGGCCATTTGCCCGTGCGGTTTTGTACTAAAACTTCCCCTGTGGCAGGGTTTTGTATCATTACCATGGTGGTAAGTTCAACTTTCATTATATACCTCATTCATATATTGTGTTGCGGCATCTATGGTTTTTCGTACATTATCAAATGTATCCAGCTGTGTAACCTCATGGGGTGTAAACCAGCCGATATCATCTGTTTCAGATTCGCTCTTATTAAGGTTGTCACATTCTGCCTTACAAAGATACACCATATCTATGTGATTATGCAGCCATGTTTGCTCTATATCTTCCAGCAAAATAACAAAAGGATGAGGCAACTCTTTACAATGTGGGTCGTTGCCAACACCTACGCCATTAGATGCAGATATAACACGGGCTTTTACGCCGGTTTCTTCAAATATTTCCCGCAGAACGGCTTGGCAGGGCAGTTCATTTTCGTCTATGTGCCCGCCGGGGGGTAGCCACACACCAAGCTTTTTATGCTTGATCATAAGTATTTCGCCACGGTGGTTAAATACTATGCCCGTGGCTGTAAAGTGGTTTACTGCCATCCCATTACCTCCGGTAATTTTCTGTCGCTTTTCAGATTATCCGCAATTTTTCATGTGTTGCCGATATTTCCGAGATATTATACACCGTGTTCCACCATTAGCTATTAATATGTATATCTTTGTATAAATTAATTGTAGCATGAGTGCAAGATTAAGTCAAAAGCACGGTACAAGAATATGCGGTTTCCAACAGGTTCTTGTATCGTGCTTTTATAGTCATATATGTTTTTACTTATAAAGTGCTTCTGCAAACTCCTTAGCCATATTATGAAGGAGCTCTACCGTAGACGTGGGGAGAGTTTTCACCGTGCGGATTAACTCTACAAGTTCCGACGGGGGCTCGTCCATTTCTGTTGCATGGCCGCCATTTCCGTTTACTAGTTCATCTATAGGTACCTTAAAGGCGTCCGCCAGTCTTTTTAGGTTAAAAGCAGCTATGCTTAGTCTGCCCTTTTCTATAGCTTGCAAAGTTGTGTAAGTTACACCGGCCTTTTCCGACAAATCGCCTATAGACATGTAGTTAGACCTGCGCAGCTTGCGTATATTATTGCCTATTTGTATGTTAAGTTGCATTTTTGTCATAGACGAACCTGCGAAAGCGCCGTACCCGTTAACTTCTTCGGTTGTAATTTTATAAAAATCTGGAGCTGATTTTTTTATATTTCTTAACCCTTGTTCAACTGCTGGATAGTCTTGCTCGAAAAGCCCCTTGCGTATTGACGCCAAGATTTTGTAGAGCTTATATTTTTCATGCTTTTCGCACAACTCTATGCATTGGTTAAAATAGTCGTAAAACAAAGCAGCTAGCTCGCTTAAATCAACATCGGGGTTTGTATAGTTCGTTTCAAAATATTTTGCCCTTAGCAAACGGAGCAAGACACTTAAGCAGATATTAAGTTTTTGCCCATCATAACGCTTATTATTTTTATACTCTTCCAGAGCCGTTAATGTTTTTTTTGCAAACTCATGAGTAGCCTTATAGTCTATCCCGAAGCTCACAACATAATTTGCTAACCAAACATCGTAATAGTCCCAATAATCAAGTTTAGCAAGCCTGTCTACTACGGGCAGGGCTATACGATGGCATTGGTCAAAGTCGTTATACTCATGGTCTTCCACCCATACGTTTAGTACCTTAACAGCGTCTAGAAGCTGAATGTCGGAAATTTGTGAGAGCTTTAAAAACTTTTGAATTTTTTTCTTTAGTTTTTGAATTTTAGCTATGTTATTAGTGTCTTGAAAATTAATAAACTCGTCCAACAAAGCAACTCGCTCGTTTATTAGTTCGCTCATATGGCATTCTCCATTCTTGTTTATATTGGGCATTCAAAAGGCAAAAAGGCTTACACAAAATGCAAGCCCTTTTGACTTTTACGTTTAGTCGTCGTCTATAGGTGGTGGTACAGGTAGATGCACACCAAACTCGGCTAATAAGCCCAGCAGGTAATAAATGCAGTATGCGTAATATTTCATGGGTAATCCTCCTTTCGTTGTTAATTTGTATAAAGTTTATATTAAGTAATGGTGTGCGCAGGTGTGGAGCTTTTGGGGGGTATAAGTAATTAATGCAAGCAAGTTACACGCATAATTCATGCAATTGTTCGTTATATATCATTGTTTTTTGCGCCTTATTTTCTGAATTTTATCATGTATAGTAAAATTACGCAAGCATTATTTAACAAGAAATATGAAAATATATGTATTTTTTGTAAAAGACAGTTGCAATGTTATACAATAATACTTGCTTCGAGTAATTTCGAGTTTTTTGCGGCAAATTTAAGTGTTTTGTTGTGCCGCAAGCTAAAAATAAAAACGGTACAAGAAAATGTAGTTTCTTACATGTTCGTGTACCGTGCGGAGTAATAATATTAATAAAAGAGTAGAGTAAACAATTTTTAATAAATCCCGTCAATAGTTTCCATAACGGTTTTTGTCCAATCAATTAAGTTTTGCGGCTTATATCCAACTGTGCTTATATCTTTCAAAACAAATTCGTATGCACAGTTATTGGCCGTACAAGTGTTTATAACGCGGGTAATTTCCTTACGTACGGTGTCTTTATCTAAAGTAGTTGCAACGTGAGCTGGGTTGGGTTTGTAAGCATAAGTATAATCGCCCTTTAATTGCTCTGCACAGCTTTCCGGGTTTGCTTGGGGGCTTACGCCAACTTTGCGCAGGTTTGGTATGGCGCGCAGCAGGTCAATTTTTCTTTCCAGCGCCTCGCAGCAGCCATAGTACACAAGGCCGCATTCTTTAGCAAGTGGCATTAGGTAGTCCAGTTCAAATTCCTTCCATGTAGCAGGGGAAACATCACTAAACATTTGCGCCATGCACCTAAACCATATATTTTTAAGGCTGCTGCCTTGGGGTAGGTCGCTTGTATATTGCGGGGTGCAGTGCAGGCTTCCTGTTTCGTTGCTTAGTAAATTTTGCGCTTCCATTTGCTTCATTGCAGAAAATTGATAGTCTGTCCAAATTTTTATTGTTGCGTGTATAAGTTCCGGGTTATCCATAAGGTCGTACATAATTGGTGTAACGCCCCTCATACGGGGTATCTGGTCCCATGGGGCATGGTAAACATAATGCCCCTGCAATTTTATGGGCATGATATCGCCAAAAATATCTTCTGCCAAGGCCTTGCGTTGTTCGTCCAGGTCTGTAAGAGCAGTAATAACGGGTTCTTTTAGGGCAAGAACTTTTTCCATTGTGTCCAACTGGTCTATATAGTGGTGAGATACAATATAATTTTTGTCGTCTGTAGCAATTTTATGTTCTTGGATTTTTATGCCCATTCCCGAATTTTTATAGGCTTTGGATATGGGAAAGAACCTTTCCACAACCATATCTGTTTGAAGATACTCCCAGCTGAATAATACAGTGCGCATATACCATTCCATGTTGCGGGTCATTTCAGACTCGCATGTAAGCTTTAACTTTCCGTCTATGTCCATTTCATGCCATGGGATTTCGCCTAGCCAAACAACCGGGCGGCTCGGCTTTAAATCATTAATATCACGGGCGCGGTTGCGGCGTTCTGTATTAACCGGGTCTTGAGCTATGTCCCAATAGCGTTTTGCAAGGTCACGTAATACATTTCTTTCTTTTGAATTTATCATGATAAAACTCCTCTCATATTTGTTAGGACATCCCTTTGTGTATCTACAATAATGTAACTCGTGGTTGTGAGTCAAGTCTTTTATGCAGGGAAGAGAACAGGTTTTAATTCCCGCCGCGTTCTCTTCATGCATCACCTTACGAATGAGCGGTGATGTTGCTGTGGAGTTTTGGAATAGGGTTATGGTACAATGTTCATTGGCACAACGAATTTTATTTTTTCGGAGGCGAACATAATCAAGAATGATGGAAACAACCGTTAAAAAATTATGGAACAAAAATTTCATCCTGTATATTATAGCTATGGAGTTTAATTTAATCGGCACTAACCTTGTAAAGTTTGTTCTGCCATTTTATGTATTATTGGAAACCGGAAACCCTGCATTGATGGGAACTATACTTGCTTTTTCAACAATACCGTTAGCTCTTTTTATACCTATTGGAGGTATAGTAGCAGACCGATTTAGTAAAAAAAATATTATGGTATTTATGAATGTTGCGTCTGCAATTACAATCATGATTTATTTAGGAATGTCGGGAATTATTGCGATTGTACCAGCAACAATCATATTTTTCTTACTTTTTTCGTCTTTTGAAAGCATGATCTCGCCTACTTCTGAAGCAAGTACACCGTTTCTAGTTCCTAAACAAGATTTGGTTAGAGCAAATTCGGTTACTTGGGTATTGTCCATTTTTTCTACAGTCGGTTCACCAATAATTGGTGGACTTATTCTTGCAAGGTTAAGCTTAGTATCGGCATTATACATTAGTGTTGCATTGTATGCTCTAGCTATTGTTGTTAAACTTATTATAAAAATTCCGTTTGCAAAACAAAAAATGGATACTAGTTTATCTAAAACCATTATAAGCGACCTTATAGATGGTACTCGTTTTGCAATACAAGAACATAAAATTAAGAAAATTCTATTATCGAGTGTATTTATAGGACTATTCCTAATACCTCTTACCTCTATAGCCTTGCCTGTGTTAGTTTCGGTACACTTGGGAATGGAAGAAACATTTGTAGGTTTGGCAGTTGGCATTATTTCTTTTGGTGGTACAGCCAGTATCTTACTGCTTGGTCTGTTTGGAAAAAGCGCAAATATTACTAAGACACGTTCAATTTTTATGATTTGTAGCCTAGCAATAATCCCAGCGGGATTAGGTGTTTTATGGATTGCTAATACAACACTAGTATTTTTTGTTTTGATTGTTTCGTTTTTTGTTGCAGATGGCCTATCAACAATGGTTAATGTATTAGCGTCTACTTACATTGGCGAAAAAACACCTGAGCATATGATAGGGAAAGTGATGTCTTTGTATATTGCAGCAATATATCTTGGGGGTGTGGTGGGCAATTATATATTCGGTATTCTATTTAGTAATTTTATAGATACATCAGGTGTCCTATTGCTGATTATCGCTGGGTTTGCGATAGTTTACTCACTTCTCTTTTTGCGGATTAAAGAATAACAAGTGCATTCTCTTATCCATCTTCCTACCAATCGTATTTAACACAGCGTTGAATTTTTTTGGCGGCACGTAGCTCTACATAGCATCCGCATAAAATGCACATGCCATTTGTAAGATTGTCGCATGCTTTGCAGATTTCTAAACGTGTTATATATTCTTCTTCAGGTGTTTTCTCGTTTAAAGGGATGGCTGCAACGTACTCTAAAATTGTACGGTACAGCTCATCCCCAGATTCAACCAATAAACATTTGCGGCACAGCGGTGTCATAATTAAGAAATGCTTACCGTCATAACGCTGCAAGCGGGCATTGTAAGGCGAAGTTTGCCGCCGACAATTTCGATTCCGCTAAAGTCTGTAATTTTTACTTTTTCAGGGTCTTCGAAACGGTTGTGGTCGCCAATGTTGCCTGCCAGTACTTTTGCAGTGGCTTTTTTCGCATCCATTCCGTTTAGGCAAATTTCAACCGGCAAAGCCTCGTTTGCAGATGTGTTAGTCATAGAAACATTAAGGCCGCCATCTTTTGCTACGGAAGCAGTTGCACTAAAATTAGGGATTTTTGCATTGTCTGCGCCAACATTTTGGGTATCGTAATGGGCGTATACGTTTGTGGCATCGTGGTGGCACTTGTACAAATCGTAAACATGATAGGTTGGCGTAAGAACCATTTTTTCGCCTTCTGTAAGAACCATAGCTTGCAATACGTTAATTGTTTGAGCGATATTTGTCATTCTTACTCTGTCTGCAAATTTGTGGAATATGTCAAAGGAAAGTGATGCAACCATAGCGTCCCGCATGGTATTTTGCTGGAACAGGAAGCCCGGGTTTGTGCCGGGTTCTACGTCGTACCATGTGCCCCACTCATCTACGATTAAGTCAACTCTTTTATGTGGGTCGTATCTGTTCATAATTTCTATATGGTTGGTAAGAAGTTCGTCTATGCGCAGGGCATTTTTTAGGGTGGTGTAGTATTCCTCTTCGTTAAACCCAGTTGCACTGCCTTTTCTGCCCCAATCGCCGGTAGGAATTGTATAATAGTGAACGGTTAGAGCATGCATGTATCTTCCGGCTATTTTCATAACGGCGTCTGTCCAGTTATAGTCGAAAGCGTTGGCACCACAAGCTATTTTATGAATTCTGTTTTCCCCGTAGTTGCGTACATAGGTTTGGAATTGACGGTAGAGGTCTGCATAAAACTCTGGACGCATGTTTCCGCCGCAACCCCAGTTTTCGTTGCCTACACCCCAATATTTTACTTTCCATGCTTTTTCCTGGCCATTTTGCTTGCGCAATTCTGCCATTGGAGAAATGCCATCGAATGTTAGGTATTCTACCCATTCGCTCATTTCTTGGACTGTGCCGCTGCCTACGTTACCATTAATATAAGGCTCGCAATCAAGTTGGCGACATAGCTCCATAAACTCATGCGTACCAAAGCTATTATCCTCTACAACGCCGCCCCAGTGGGTATTTACCATGCGCTTGCGGTTTTCTTTAGGGCCTATGCCATCTTTCCAGTGGTATTCGTCGGCAAAGCAGCCGCCGGGCCAGCGCAGAACAGGGATTTTAATATTGCGAAGGGCTTCAACAATGTCGGTTCTCATGCCCTTTTCGTTGGGAATGTTGGAATCTTCCCCTACAAAAATACCATTGTAGATACACCGCCCAAGATGCTCTGCAAAGTGTCCATAGATATTTTTGTTAATTTCGGCTTTCTTGTCGTTCACATTAATGTGAAGTTTGTTCATGTAAATCCATCCTTTACTTTAATTTATATTTGACCCAATACTTCTTGCCTTAGTCCTGCATCTTTTGCAAATATTCCGTTGGTGGCGCAAGTGCGGGTTTTAGAGCCTTGGGCACGTATTCCCCTTGCAGACATACAGCTATGTTCGCCTTCGATTACTACCATTACATCACAGGTGCCCAATACTTTTTGTAAAATATCGGCTATATCGCAGCCAATGCGCTCTTGCAACTGCAAACGCTTTGCCGCCATACTTGCAATGCGGGCTACTTTCGACAGGCCAATTACTTTGTCTTTTGGTTTATAGGCTACATGGGCTTTCATGTTATACATTAAGGCAAAGTGATGTTCGCAAAAGCTGAAAATGTTAATATCTTTTACCAGTATCCAATCGTTTACTTTGGTGTCCTCGAAGCACTTGCAAAACATGTCGGCAATTTCATCGTTGGTATAGTTCATGCCCTCGAACATTTCCACATACATTTTTGCAGCACGTTCGGGAGTTTCCAATAAGCCGGGGCGGTTAAGATCGTCCCCAAGGGCGGAGATCAGCATTTTTATTGCTTCGCTTAATTTTGCTTGGTCTATCAACTCATACGCCCCTTTCGTCGGCATTCCAAATTATTTTGTGCATTTGTAGTTGAAGTTTAACGTCCTTTAGTTCCGGTATATCAAGTATTATTGTAACTAATTTTTTTAAGTCGTACTTGCCATGTACTGCCCCAATATAAATTTGCGGTTTTGAAGTTAACGTTTGCACTATTTCAACCATGCTGCTTACATCTTGGTCGCTGCCCACAACAAATTTAAGGACATCCCACTGCCGAAGCTTTGTGAAGTTTGGCATGTGCATACTGTTTGTTACACCGCTGGATGGCAATTTATAGTCCATGGTAAAGAATAACTCTTTACCGGGGTCGTACTGCATATTTTGCAGATATTCAAGCAAAAATGATATGTCGATGCTTCCGTTTGTTTCTATATTAACCCGGTTCCCTTGAAGTAGCATGCGGTGTATAAGAACCTCAACGCCGGCAGTTGAAAGGGGCTCACCCCCTGTAAGGGTAACCCGGGAGTAGTGTCGTTTTTTTAGATACGCCAGAAGTTCATCCAGTTGCATTGTTTTGTATTCGTCATCTACAGCTTCCAGGGCGTATTGTGTATCGCAGTACGTGCAACGCAAGTTACACCCGGCAAGTCTTATAAAAGTTGCTGGGGCACCTGTGCGCTTTCCTTCGCCTTCTATACTGTCAAATATTTCTACAATTTTAAATTCCACAGTAGCTTAATCTCTCCAGTAACTTGCCGTATTATTTTCACTTTCTGTAACATCAACTTTATAGCAACGAGGCCCAAGTGTATCGCAGATGTATTTTGCCATGTTTTCCGCTGTGGGGTTAAAAGGCAGTATGTCATTAAGCACCTGATGGTCCAGTTGCTTAGAAATTTTCTGTTTTATCTCTGTAAAATCCATTATCATACCGCTTTTATTTAAATCTTTAGAACGCAAATACACGGTTACAATCCAGTTGTGACCGTGTAAAGCCGAGCATTTAGATTCGTAATCCAGCTCTAATTTGTGAGCGGCACTAATTTCGAAGGTTTTTTTTATTTCATACATATTTTTGGTACTCCTCATATCCTTTATTACGCAAATCACAGGCCGGGCAATTGCCGCAGCCCTCGCCAACTATACCATTGTAACAAGTTAGGGTTTTTGTACGGATTATCTCCAGCACACCAAGGTTATCTGCAAGCTGCCAAACCTGGGCTTTGGTTAACCACATAAGAGGTGTTTCTATTATAAATGGGTAATCCATGCCCAAGTTAAGTGAGACATTGCATGCTTTAACAAACATATCCCGGCAGTCCGGGTAGCCGCTAAAGTCCGCTTCACTTACCCCGGCAACAAGCACTCTTATATCTTTAGACTTTGCAAAAATGGCGGCATATGTCAAAAATAAGATGTTGCGCCCTTCTACTAAAGTGTTGGGGGGCGAATTTTCTGGCTTTAGCCGGTCAACTTGCATATTTGTGTTAGTAAGGGCATTGTCCGAAAGTTCTTGCATAATAGGCAGAGAAAGGACCGTAAATGGAACATTGTGTCCATTACAAATATCCCTGGCAAATTCAAGCTCTGCCCTGTGTCGCTGGTTGTAGTCGAAGCCAAGGGCATAAACGTTGCCAGGGCCGTATTTATCTAAGGCCCAGAAAAGGCATGTGGCGCTGTCTTGCCCACCGCTTAGTATAACAAGAGCTCTCATGACCTAGTTCCCCAAACTATCAAACAGTCTTTTCTTTGCCATCTCTTTGTATTTGTCGTCCCCATAATTTGCAAAAGGATAAATGGCTATACCGCCACGGGGGGTAAAAATGCCTTTTACTTCTATATACCTTGGCTTCATTAGGCTTTGCAAGTCCTTCATGATTGTATTCACGCAGTCTTCGTGAAAATCCCCATGGTTGCGGAAGCTGAACAGATACAACTTTAGTGACTTACTTTCTACAAGGCGTGGGCCGGGGATATAATTGATTATAATTGTAGCAAAGTCCGGCTGGTTTGTTTTTGGGCATAGGGACGTAAACTCCGGGCAATTGAATGTGACCATATAGTCGTTGCCGGGGTGCTTGTTTGGAAATGCCTCTAAAATATCGGGGCTGTAGGTGCTGGGGTAGTCGTGATGACCTTGCCCCAGCAGCTCTAAGCTTTGTAATTCATTTTTTGTTCTTGTCATAGTTGGTTCCTACTTTTATATTCTTGTGGTTACAGCAGCACCTGTACGGTCAGATTCAAAAACTGCTTCGATAACTTTCATTACACGCAAGCCTTGCTCTGCAGTAACAATTTGCTCGGCTTTGCCGTTTAGTACATCTGCCACGTTTCTGTAATAGTCTATCCAGCTTCTTTCGCCAACCTTTGGTAAGTCAAGTTGAATTGTGGTTTCTTTTGGGCGTGGTAACATTGTGCGGGTTGGGCCTGCAGCGGTGTAGTATACTGTTTCTGTCCAGTCTTTTTCCTCTGGGTCGGCTTGTTTTACAATTCTGCCATGTATTTCCCAATCTTCTACAATGGCTGTGCCGTCGGAAGAGTGAACACGCCAGCGAGGCTCTACAACGTAACTGTTGGTAGAAATATCCACAATGGCGGTGCAGCCGCCTTCGAAGCGCAACATAACTGTGAATGCATCGTCAACTTCACTGTCTTCTAACAGATGCAAATGACCGTAGGTAGAAACTACAGGCTCAGGTATAAGGTCTAACATTTGGTCTAATAGATGAATGCCCCAGTCAAGAAGCAAGCCGCCCCCCGGTGCCTTAAATGCACGCCATCCGTAAAGCCTGTGGGAGCCATGAACACTGCTTTTAATAGTGTATGGGTTGCGAATCATTTTATCCGCCAGCATTTTTTTTACTGTCATATAGTCCGGGTCCCAACGGCGGTTTTGGTGTATAGAGAAAAATTTCCCGGTTTTGTTTTTTACTTTAATAACTTCTTCCAGTTCAGCCACGGTCATAGTAACGGGTTTTTCACATACTACGTTTTTGCCTGCTTCCATACATTTGATAGAATAATCTGCATGAACATCATTGGATGTGGCAATAAGTACCAGGCTGATTTCCGGGTCTGCATATAATTCTTCTGGGGATTCATATATCTTAATACCCCATTCTTGCGCTCTTCTTTTGCAAACTTCTTTGTTAATGTCGTATCCTGCTACAATTTCGATATCTTTAATATCGCTTTTGATATTACCGAAATGCCAGCCGGACATACCGCCCATACCGATAATAGCCATCTTTATAGACATTTAGTGCCTCCTGTTTGGTTTTAATTTTCATTGGACATACTTCCAAGACATATTCATTATATAGCTTAACTTTTGTTTTGCAATATTTCTTTTTGCATGTTACTCTTTTAGTGATTATTTTTTTGGAGGTTTTATTTATGAATCAGCACGAATATTACAACCCGGAAAACTTTGTAGACATTAGCGCAGTAGAAGAATATGCCATTAATGCCTATGTTGCAAAAGTATTTGGATGGATGTTTTTAGGGCTTTTAATTACCACTTTAACTACAGTGGCAATTGTTTGGGGCACTTATGTAAGCGTGGCATTTGCAGAGTTTGTTGCAACTGCAATGGAGCTTACATTGATAATAGTACTTGTGCAATTTGCGCTGGTATTCCTTATGTCTGCCAGGGTACACATGATGCACCCGTCTACTGCAAAAATGTTATATGTAATTTATGCCATGTTAAATGGCCTTACCTTTGGGCTTGTGGTTTATATTTTTGGTGCGTACTATGTGGGAATGTATACTGTTGCCGCCGCTTTTGGAATTACGGCAGTAAGTTTTGGCGTTATGGCAATTTATGGTCTTGTTACAAAAAACGATTTAACCAGTATTGGCAGCCTTCTTATAATGGGGCTTTTTGGCATAATAATTGCCGGTATTGTAAACTTGTTTTTAGGTAATTCCATGCTTGAGTTTTTAATTCTTGTTGGAGGCCTTGTAATATTCTTAGGTTTGGTGGCATATCACACAAACAGAATTAAGAATTGCTATGCCCAGGCAGTGCTTTATGGCGATAACCCGGACGGCAGCCTAACATGGGAACAAGAGGCATATGCAAGCAATTTAGCAATTCATAGTGCATTAACATTGTACTTGGCGTTTATAAATATTTTCTTACGGATATTAATTTTACTTGCACGGGCACGAGGCGGTGGAAGGCGTAGGTAGTGCATTGTGTCCGATGCGAATTTCCTCTTGACACGACAGCCGCGTCAAACTTTATACTTGTTGCAGGAAGGAGGGAAAACCCAATGAACCAATTGCAGACCATCAGCGCAGTATCAAAAAATCTTGGCGTATCAAGCCGTTCACTCCGTTATTATGAACAAATCGGCATAGTTAAAAGCAGCCGTATGGAAGATTACGCCTATAGGGTATATGATGAAAATGCCATACGTCGGCTTCGCCAAATTATCATATTACGTAAGCTTCGTGTGCCTGTAAAGCAAATCCGCGAAATTTTTGATAGTAGCGATGCCACCGGTGTTATTGAGATTTTCGAGCGCAATATAAGCGAACTTGACGAGCAGATTACGGCTTTAGCAACCATTAAATCCATACTTAGCCGTCTTGTTCAGGAATTACACGAAAAAGCAAATATGCGCCTGCAGCTTGACTATCTTGGCGATAGCTCTGTATTTGCCATTGTGGACAGCCTTTCCTTTCCCAAAAATACTGTTCAGGAGGAAAGAACAATGGATGACCTTAACAAGGCAAATGAAAGTTTAAGCAAATTGAATGATGGAGATGTGCGGATTATTTATCTGCCACCAATGACAGTAGCTGTTTCTTATGCTTCCGGCATTTTTGAATGGGGCCCAGGGCCGGAAGCAACCAGCAAAATAGAACAGTTTGTATGCGACACGGAACTCTTGAAAATCAAACCCGACTCCAGGGGAATGGGATTTGACTGTTCCGAAGAAGGCAATGCAAACAACGGCGGCGTGACCCAAAAGGCATATGAAGCATGGGTGTCGATCCCCGAAAAAATGGATGTGCCAGCTCACCTATCTAAAAAGACGTTTGACGGTGGCATGTTTGCCGCCCATGTGTTAAGAGACTGGAATTTTCAAAGGGACTGGGCATTGCTTAAAGACTGGGCTGAGTCAAGCATAAAGTACGAAATAGACGATGAACGGCCTTTCTTAGAGGAAATGTTGAACTACTATAACCTTTTGCAAAACGGTGCGCAAATGGATGATACGCAAATTGATTTGTTATTGCCCATAAAGATGAAATCGAAAAGATGAAAAAGACTTTGGGTGATGCGGCAAGGCATATTATAAATTGTATCCCGCCGGAGGCAACCGAGGTTTATGGCGTTAACCCCATATGTCTTGATGTTGCAAGCGAAGAAACCGTCCGAGAAGGTATTGTGGCTTTTAGGGGCTTTCTTATCCGCCTTTATAGTGTTTTGGCTGCAAACAGTCATTTATACGACAGCGGCAAAAGGAATGACGAGCATCAAAGTGCGGCTTATTTCGACTTTCCGTTTATTGAAAATTTACAGCGTTTGATGCAAAGCATTGGACTTAATGGGGTTTTGGGTGAAGATTCCATTATAACGGGCAATGAGATATTTAACAGCAAACTATCCAATGCCAAAAACATGGAGCTCTTGCGGTTTTTAACTGATTGTGGCATGGTAATCAATGGTGTTGACTTTGGCAACAAAAGGCAAAAATTTTCGGAAATTGGCAGTGTTCAATTTTTTTATCCCAATAATTCCGCTATGTTAACTGGTTTAAAGGTGATGGCGATTGCAGAGAGGGAGTTTCGTACAAATCGCTTCCATTACATTTTAATGCGCTGTGACTATAGGGTGCTGATGGTAGAACAACCGTCAGTGACAACTATACTAAAGGAATTAATCGCGCCTTTGCCAGTTTCTGTGCAAGTGTTTGTATTAAAAATGCACCGACGACACATAGGAAAAGGGTTTGACTGCACCGTGCATGTATGGGGTTTTTGGGTAAAAATCAAACACTCCCACGGAAAAAAAGAGCTATGGGGAGTAAATGCCTCGGTCAACCAAGGTTACAAGATAAATGTCAAGGCCGATAATGCCTTAAAATATGCCAATGCAATCTCGGATTTCCCCTGGGCAGTACAGGAACTGATTGCGAAGGGGCATGGATGCGGCAGAAAAAGGTTCGGTACTTGCGATGCGGGCTGTGAAGGGCTACAGATACCGCTTGATAATAGCGTCTTGAAAAATAAAGATGGCATTGATACGTGGTTTGAGTATGAATTATCCTGTCTACGAAAAAGGCAGTAGGCATTATTAAATCGCATACGGAGGCATAATATGTCAGACATCACATCATTAGCAGTCCAAAAAGTGACCAAGCCAAATATCGAGGACGTTCTGCCGCATTGTCTTGACGGCGAAATACTATGGGTTGTGCTGTGAAGGATGGAAATAACGGTTTTTCAAGACCCATTGGTTTACTGCGCATCTGAAGTATGTTAAGCGGGATTTGGGGCAGAGCTCCATTATAAAAAGAGCATACACGGTCACGCATAGGTGAAATTCATATGATATACTCTTCTTGCAAGGGGTGATGATCTATACACGCATGGGAATCCATACAGAAAACCTTGGAGTATATCGAGGAAAATATCAGTAACGAAGTCCAAATGGAAACGCTGGCAGACATCGCCGCTTTGTCAATGTTCTATTACCAGCGGTTGTTTGCTCGTCTTGTTAAAAAACCTGTGCGGGAGTATATAAAACTGCGGAGGCTGGCGCTTGCATATAAAAGTCTTGAAAATAAGGCAAACCATATTACGGACATTGCTATTCAATACGGTTTTGGCAGCCGCGAAACATTTTCGAGGGCGTTTAAGGCAACGTATGGATTTTCGCCGTCAGAATGTAGGGACAAGCTTGTTGGGTTAAACCACTTCGACAAGCCCAATTTGTTGTTGAATTATGTTATGGTAGACGAAGGCGTGCCGCTTATAACCGAAGGTATCGTGTTAGAGTATAACCGCAAAACCCTTGCCGAGCCGGTATATTTTATGGGTGTAGAAAATTTATGGCGTTTCCAATGCGGGAAAATGCTTGGCGAACGGCCGGGCGTAAGCGAGCCGGGGGAGGTATGGGACAGATTCTTCTGCATCCGCAAAGACATACCATATAAACAAGGCGGACGGACACTTGGCGTTTCGTATCCGGGCAACGCACCGGAAGGATATTCTACCTATTTCGTGGGGTCGGAAATTGAACCGGGCACGATAGACGACTGCTTTGTAAGCTGGACATTACCCCCGCGGGAATATGTGGTATGCAGTATGGAATCGGAAACCGCCGACCATCAGCATGGCTCGCTGGGCAAGATGATGAAGTTTACACGGTTTTGGCTGAAAGAACATGGGCTGCGGGCAGAATATTTTTTCCCAGAGATTTACTACAGTACCCCACATACTAAACACGCCTACATGGAAATGTGGATTCCGTTTACAACGAGGTGATAACTTGAAAAAAGATTTACACGATGCTTGCGGTTACTTGAAAAGCCTAATCATTCCGCTAGAAGGAGGTACGACAATGGACAAGTATGAAAAAGGAATGGAAATCCTTGAAGAAAAGTTTGGCAACGGCAAAGACAACATTATCGCTCTTGCAACCATTGCGACAGAGCCGAATGCGGACGGTAAGCCCCGTCCCATTGTGCGCGATGTGGATGCTTACTACGAAGACGGTGCTTTCTATGTAGTGACACATGCAAAATCTACAAAAATGCAACAAATCGCGCAAAATAGCGAGGTGGCTATTACGCCTTGTTTTGGTTGGTTTAACGCAAGCGGCATTGGTGAAAACTTGGGTTGGGTGAAAAAGCCCGAGAATGCCGAACTAAGGACGAAACTTCGCAAAGCTTTTGAAAAATGGTATGACATGGCGAATGGTGATGAAGGCGAAAATGTTTGTATTTTAAAAATTGGTCTTACCAATGGAATTGTCAACATAAACCACCACGAAACACTCATCTATATGGATTTTGCAAACAAAACCGCAACCGTAAAGGGAAAAGATATATGATAGGTATGCTAAATGCAATAAAAAGAAGAAAAATGGTATACTCAAAAACGTGCAGTCGATTTTTGAAGATATTCTGCAAAACTACAAAAGCATAGAAATTTTTAGATGGGGAAGTTGCCTTAAAGAAGTGGCGGTCATTATGATGATTAAGTAGCTAAAGCGAACAAAATTTATAGTTTGTGAAGGGGAATGGATTTGCAAAAATCACTTAGCGACATGGCGAAATATATAAAAGGCATTATTTCGTCTATACCAGATTCATACTCGATTAAACCTATGTTTAACCACATTGCTAGCGACACAAACATCTGCAACGGCGTTTTGGCGTATAGGGATTTTTTATATTTGGTCTGCGACCGTTTAACGGTTGACGGCAGTTTATATGATAAACCTCCTAAAGAAGAGAAGAATGGAGTTATTTCTCACCCAAGTTTTATGGAAGGGTATCCGTTTTTTAACTACATTAAAAGTGTGCTGTTTAACATAGGTTCACATGGAACATTCACAGAAAATAA
>Ga0123355_10000641_pt1 | contig 47393 bp, 37 predicted proteins | sample TergutEmb28metaG_3_FD_89872 | JGI IMG/M metagenome (GOLD analysis project Ga0123355, IMG submission 89872) | Embiratermes neotenicus P1 segment gut microbial communities from Petit-Saut dam, French Guiana - Emb289 P1 | ecosystem: Host-associated > Arthropoda: Insects > Digestive system > Gut ...
CTCATGCCTTCACATGACGGCCAATTTCGCGTCACCAGCAGAGGCGATCTAAAAAACCATAAGATTTCTGCAAGAAATGAAAATGGCACCCTATCTGTTTCCGTTGAAAGAGTAGAAAAATTATTCAGCTTTATTACCTTTTCATTTTCATTCCAGTCCGGGCCGGATATTATTATATATGTGCCCTCTCAGTTTATGGGGGAAATTAAAGGGCGCACATCTCTTGGCAGCATAAAGGCAACAGGTATAAGCGGGCTACTAGATTTAAAAACGGAAGCCGGCAGCATCAAAGTACAGGAGCATCGGTGCAACAAAGTACGCCTTCGCTCGTCTATGGGCAGCATCAAAGTGCAATTGCTGGACGGCCTTGTAGAAGACGCCGACATTAGCACCGAAGCAGGCAGTATAAAGTTTGAAGCCAGTGAAACCCGGCAGCTAAAAATGAAATCCAGCATGGGCAGCGTTAAAGCAGAAATTACAAAATTAAGCGGAGATTCAAAAATATCCACAGATGCGGGCAGCGTAAGACTAACAGCCCGCGAGGTAGAGGGCAATATTGACGTAAGAACTTCTATGGGTAGTGTAAAAGTATACTTGCCGGCAGATGTTAACTGCTTTATTGATGCACAAAGGCCAAGCATGGGCAGCTTGAACAACCAGCTTGTAGGCAACCGCCAATCGCCATATGTGCTTCGCGCCTCTAGCGACATGGGGTCGATAAATTTGTACGCACTGTAATATACCGGGCGGCGCTAGTTCGCCCATACATAAAGCCTGCTTAGGCTGCTGGCTTCAGGGCCCCCAATCTTATGTAAGGAGCGGCCACAAACCACTCCATACGAAAAGCATTCATTTGCCACATAGACCTTTCTGCGATACAATATGCTTATAGAATATTCCCTATAAGGAGCGAATTTCATGCAGAAAAAAACAATTATTATAATTGCAAGTATTGCGGCAGTGCTTGCACTAATACCTATCGGATACTTTACCTTATTCCGCGCTACACCAGAGTATGGCCACACACCAACAATTGCAGAAGCTACGGAACCTACCACCGCTGCCACCATACCCCCCACACCAGATACAGATACAGCTGTAACAGCAGTTGCAACAGCCGAGATAGCTCCTTCAGCCTTGGGGCAAATATCCATTATGCCCCTAAGTGCCGACAATGGGCACCTAGGCGTAGCACGAGACTCTGGGTTTTTGATTTCATCCGACACGCAAACCCTTACAGCAGAACATTTACGCACCTACATTACAAGCTCTAACGGCCAAAACTTTCTGATAGAGCCACAGCAGGGGGGCAGCTTTCTGCTCCGCTTTGAGGAACTGCTTGCGCCAGCACAAATTTACAATTTAATTTACAGCCCCACCGGAATGCAACCTACCTCACATGCATTTCAAACGGCAGATATTTTTCGCGTTGTATCTACCACGCCGGCCAATAGCACCCACAACACACCTTCAGACTCCGGGATAGAAGTCACATTTACCCAAGAAGTTGACGAAAGAGATTTTGAGGCTGCATTTGTTATAGACCCACCTGTGGAAGGTAGGTTTCTTAGGCGAGATAACACATTTATATTTGCCCCAAATGAACTGGCCTTTAACACCACCTACACGGTTACAATTAAAGACAGCTTAACCAGTGCAACCGGCGAAACACTAGCAGAAAGTCACACCTTTATGTTTACCACACAATGGGGTACTGCCAGGGGTGCGGCCTTTTCCCTACCGGGAAGCGCCTATCAAACCTTCTTGCCTTGGGATGAAATTTCTATTGGCTTAAACGTAAGATACGACTTCCCTTACGACGATTTTATTGTGAGGCTTTACGATTTACAAACCCCCGAAAACTTTATAAACTTCACTAGTCCCGGAGAACTTCTTTATGTATTTGATCTAGCGCTTGAAACCTTCCCTGGTGCACACAGAGAATTCCATTACTTATTTTTAGCGCAAACACTACCGGAGGGATATTATCTTGCAGAAATCACATCCCCAAACGATAGGGATGGCATTACCCTGCAAATGTTTATTCAAGTGTCGGCATTATCCGTATATTCTCTTTCCATTTCCGGAGAAACGGTCTTTTGGGTACATGATGCCACAACCCACCAGCCTGCAGCAAGGGCGCAAATAAATATTGACGGAACCAGCGCCATAACCGATGCTGATGGAATAGCAATTGTAGCAACAGGGCAAAGTGCGCGCGCAGCAGTAACAGTCCAATATGGCAATTACTTGCCGTTCGCCTATACAAAACGGACTTTTGCACCTACAAACCTCACCCCAAGCGGCAGATTTCTCACTTACATGCAAACAGACCGTCCAACCTACCGCCCAAATGACACAGTAGATATTTTTGGTGTAATCATGCCAAGATATGGCCAGACGCATTCGGCCGAGGATGTTATTACCATAAGGTTTGGCGACATGTTTGAGCTTCCAGTAACCCTAGATAACTTTTATGCCTTTAATAAACGCGTACCTATAACAAACATGTTTGGGCATATGGATATTGTTGTAGCAATTAATGGCGAGCGCATCATGTCTTCCTGGGTTGAGTTTGTCGACTATACAAACCTATCCTTTGTAATGGAGGGCTCCCTAGACAGAAATGCTTACTTTAGCAACGAATACAGCCAAGTAGAAATATCCGTTGCAAACTTTGCAGGCACACCCATAGATGGGATACGCCTTACCAGCGGAGATGTAACACTGACCACCAACAATTATGGCATAGCCCAAGGGGCCATTCGCGTGCCATCACATTCTGAAAGCTGGCAGCCTCATACGTCTTCTCACTGGCTTTCAGTCGCTTCTGATGGGCAATCATCTCAGCATATTAGCCTACCATTTATTGTTGCACCAAGGGATATTATGCTTGAATTTGAGCAAATAACCGATGGTGCAATAACTATAACCACCAGTCACGTTACTTTAGATCGACTAAATGCCGCAACTTCCTTGGACGGACTGCTTAGTGATAACGACATCTTCCGTGGCGAACTTGTAGATATTGATTTTTCTATTCAGATAACCCGGAGTGTAACGACACGCACATTAACCACCCGGGATTATGACCATATAAATAGGCGCACAGTGGCTACGTACACCTTTGACACCGTCCAAACAGAACTTAGCCCCATTTTAGGACGCACGCAAAATGGCCGCGCACTTGTAGATAATCTGCCCTATTCCGATGATCCATTGATACATTACCATATCGTGATTCAGCATTTTGACTCTCGCGGAATGCGCACAACCACCCATATTTGGCGGCCATGGCACGACCCGCACATTACGGCCTCTCACATACGACACTTTGGCCTTAGGATGGAAAACCGCGCATACACCCCAACAAATGACTGGGGTTGGGGATGGGCAGCACCAAGAAATTTAGGCGCGAATCAAACCGGGAATGTTGTCTTGCTAGAAAGCACAGACCCATGGCAGTTCCATTGGGGTTCTTTTGAGAATGCATCAACGCCAACATCCGGGCAAATGCTGGCTGTTTTAGTACGTGACGGCGTTTTGTCCGCCACTGTTGGTAGTCCGGCTGGCACACCGGTAACCTTTCCAGAAGAGGCAATAAGCAGCGCGCTTTTATTTGGTGCGTTTTTTGAGCAGGGCTATATTTTTTCAGTTCAAAACCCCATTACCGTGCATTATGATTACATGGAAAGAGCATTGCAAATAGACTTTACCTTCGACCAGGAACAATACGCGCCTGAGGATGAGGTTACAGTAAATATACAAACCACAGATGCACAAGGCAACCCTGTACCGGCGCGCGTATCTTTAAGCGTTGTAGACGAGACTGCCATCATGAGAAGATGGCACGAGGACACCTTTGCCCCCAATTTCTTATCCAGCCTTTACAGAAGTTCGGCGGCAGAATTTTGGAATTTTCCATTTACTCAGTTTACCTCTCACATACAAAGCAACTTTGATACTGCTGGCGGTGGTGCAGAAGGCGGCGGCGGTGGCGATGGCGGCCAGGGCATTACTTTTCGCGATTGGTTTGTAGACAATCCTATTTTTGAGGTAGTGCAGACTAATGCAAGCGGTAGTGGCAGTTTTACATTTACATTGCCACACCAAGTAACCTCTTGGCGTGTTACGGCACTTGGCCTTACGGATGGCGGATTTGCTGGGGATGGTAGATATAATATAATTTCTACCCTGCCGTTTTTTATAGACTTGCTACTAACGAACGAATACATTGTTGGTGATGATATTGCGGCGGTTGCCAGCGTTTTTGCAGACTCGGCCCTTTCATCAACAGCGTTTACATTTGAAGTGCTCAGTGGCGACACGGTTGTTGGCACCTATACAACTACTGCCGTAAGACGTGCGGAATTTAACGCAGGCAAGCTTGCCGCAGGTGATTATACTATGAGAGTTATTGCAACTATGGGCAACCATACGGATGCAATGGAGTTGCCATTTACCGTCGTAGAAACAGGCATGATCTTACCCATACGCACTATGCAGCAGATTTCTCCAGATTCTGCGACACTGCGGGAATTTGATATGCGCTCTCTGCCGGTGCAAGTGACATTTACCAATGGCAATATTAGGGAACTTGCAAGCATTATGCACGGCGCACTGGATAGCACATCCTTCCGCACCGATGTTATGGCCGCTACCGCTTTTGTTGGGCATTTCCACGGCTGGCATGATGAAGCATATGACTTTGCGGATGTTCGCTCACGGATCCATGCGCGCTCCGGTGGTATCCCAGAGTTAATTTATGAGTACGAGGACTTCTACTATACAGCAAGATTTACCGCGTCTTTTCCGGAATTTGTTAACCGCGACCAAATTATTAGATATGTAAGAAACGAAACTGAAGGCCAATATCTTGAAAGACACGCCGCCGGGCTTTTAGCACTGGCAGCAATTGGCGAACCTGTTTTGACAGAAATATATCAGCATATTGACAGCTTGCGACCTATTAACGAAACGAACATTCGTATGGAAGTGCTGTATTTGGCCGCCGCACTTGTTGCTGCGGGGGATGATGCCGGGGCCTATAGCATAATGCAGCAACTTGACACCACCCCATGGACTTCCGCTTCCGATATGCGGCGCGAAATGGCAGATACCCTTAAACTTTTTATTAACACCGCGATAAACCCACAGGCGGCACTTGCCCACTTAAACCGCCCGCATGGCAACCGATATATAAGCGATATACCAGAACGCATTCACTTTGTAAGACGTGCAATTATACTTGGTGAAAATATTTCAGAAGTTGAGTTTTACCTTAATGGTGAAGTACAAACCCTTCGTTTAGAAAATTTTGAACGAAGAACGCTTCGCATAACCCCAGAGCAGTTTGATAATTTGAATTTATCTCCAGTTAGCGGTGTAACGGACTTTTTTGTTCAGTTTTATGGTTATAATTCGGACAACTGGGCCGATGGAGATAACCGAATAGATATTACCAGAAGCATTTCCCTTGATGGCGAATTGTATCGCATTGACCTGCGCGCAACCTTGCCGCTTGGATATTTTGGATCTTTCACAATTTATGACAGATTGCCAAGCAACCTGCGCTTTGTGCCAATACCACAGCGCGGACGCGGGCGAGGCGAATGGTTTAGAGTACAAAACACGCAACGACAGTTGGTAGAAATAACCTTTTTCCAATGCCAGGAAAGCAGCAGCACAAGAACATTCACCTATCACGCTATGCAGTTATTTGAAGGCGATATGGCAAATGATACAACGTATATCAGTAACAACAACGCAAGAAACCATATATGGGGCAGAACGGAATGAAGCGAGAGAACGCTCCCATATTCTGCAATTGTGCGCTAAGTGAAGCAATCCAGACGTGCAATTTTATCAGATTGCTTCGCGGTGCGACCTCTCGCAACAATGAGACATGGCATGGCGTATTTGCACGCATTGCAGGCATACTATTTATAGCAGTAGCATTGTCTGGATGTGGGAACGTGGACCATAGTACAGCACCCTATGATATCTCACCATCCAACTACTATCAAACAACGACAACCCAACCGACGTCTGTGCACCCCGAGCCTGAAAAAAAACACGCAATCCTACACCTCACCCATCATGAATTCATAAACTCCATAAACAATCCGAGAATATTCCCTACCCTACAAAATGAAAAGATATTCGCAGGCGTCGTACCACATCACAATACAGCCGCTGTACTCATCAGCGGCTTTTTTGCACAGGCATCCAACCATGTAGACGATTATGACCTTGTGATTATTCTAGCACCAAACCATGAAGGCGAATTAGCCAGCGTGGTTTTATCATATAGAGATTGGGATATTGGCAACGGCGTTTTTACCTGCCGCCAATTTGTTAATGATTTAATGGATGCAGAGGGCATCAACACCGCTATTGGACATAGCTTAATGGAATTGGATCATGCTGCATCTATTTTAATTCCATATATTTATCATTACCTACCAGACACCAAGGTCGCGCCGATTTTACTAAACCGCACCTTGAGCTTTGACGCAACCATACAGCTTTTTTACTGGATCAATACATGGGTTGCAAGTTCGGACAAAAATATATTATTGGTTGCATCTATTGATTTTTCACATTTTTTAACAGTGCCTCAATCTCGCGAAATGGACAGGGTCACAAAAGAGGCCATTTTTTCACATGACCTGCACCGAATACACGCAATGAACTATCACTATTTAGACTCTACCGCGGCTATGATTATTTTCCTTATGTACCTTGAATATCTTGGCCTGCCGCCACAAATTGTTGCACATACAGATGCCTCGGAATTTTTAGGCCCCGGACTTGATGAAACGACTTCTTATATGATAATTGTGGGGACTAAACCTAGCGACACCGCTGTTTTGGATCCAGCCCGAAAAGCGCAAGAGGCTGAGGGACGCGTACAACTTACCTTTACCGGAGACATCATGCTACACCAGGCACAAATGAATGCAAGCGCTGATTTTGACCGCAGCTTTTCTGCAGTACGCCCATTGCTGCAAGATGCGGATTTAGCTATTGGCAACCTAGAAACGGTGCTTGCAGGCTTCTTTATGGATGACAACTCCACGCCCTTTCCGCGCTTTTCTGCGCCAGACGAATTTGGGTACGCCCTTAAAAATGCTGGATTTAATTTATTGTCAACCGCCAACAATCACGCCCTAGACCAAGGCGTGGAGGGGCTTTTACGCAATATCAATTTTTTGGAAACACTCGGCATAGATAGCTTTGGCACATATCCCACAGCAGAGGCGCGGGATAATATTCTTATTCGCGAAGTACATGGAATGCGATTTGCCTTTCTCTCCTACACATTTGGCACAAATAATCAGCCAATTCCACCAGGACGAGAATACTTGGTGAATATTATAAATGAAAACTTAATACGCGCAGACATTACCCGCGCAAGAGCGCTTGCAGATTTTGTAATTATAATGCCCCATATGGGTTATGAATACGAACTGACAGTGCGGGATTCCATAAAAAGCTGGGCCATGATGATGCTGGAAGCCGGGGCAGACATAGTTGTAGCCGGCCACCCCCATGTGGTGCAGCCAATGGGCTTTGTAGATGTTATAGATCCACAAACAGGACTTACACGGCGAGGTTTTGTAGCATATTGCTTGGGAAATTTTATTTCTTCCCAGCGCATGCCACATACGTATACAGGGATAATATTAAACCTATACTTTGAAATGGCTGCAAACTCACAACCTGTACTTGCGGAATATTCATATGTACCCACGCGAGTGGCGTTTGAGGGTTCTAATGCTGTCGTACTGCCAGAGTTAGAATAATTTTCAGTTGGGTGCGCACCGCACCCAACTGAATTATTTTTTGCTCCACCTCGCATACATACCACATGGCAATGTAACACCACTCTTTGCAGCAAGCCCAATTTCGCCAACGCTTACACTACCTGCAAATCCTTGTTTCTTAGTAACCATGGCCAAAATATTTCCATATACAGTTGGAGAAAACCCGGCGGTGTACGCGTTTATAAGCATAAACTTGGCATTTGGCGAAAGGATTTCCACACAGGCTTCCACCAATTCATACAAGCGCTCTTCGAGCTTCCACATTTCGCCGCCCGGGCCGCGCCCAAATACAGGAGGATCCATTATAATGCCATCGTAAAGACTGCCGCGCCTACCTTCGCGCAGCACAAATTTTAACGCGTCATCCTCCATAATACGGTGGGGCACATTTCCAAGGTCAGACAATGCAATATTGTCCTTCGCCCACCTGTTCATGCCTTTTGCCGCATCTATATGGGTAACACTGGCACCTGCTTGCAAACAAGCTAACGTCGCGCCGCCCGTGTAGGCAAAAAGATTTAACACCTTATCTTTTGCTTGCAACTGCCCACCAAGCCATCTCCAGTTTACGGCCTGTTCTGGGAAAAGACCCATATGCTTAAAGCCTGTTGGGCGTATGTGAAATTTTAACCCTTGGCATCCTATTTGCCAGGCCTCGGGCACATTTTTGCCTAGTATCTCCCAGTGCCCCCCACCGGCTTTGCTTCGGTGGTAGTACATATCCGCAGTCCAATCTACCTTACATGATCGAGGCCAAAAGGCTTGAGGATCTGGGCGAATTACTTTTACACTGCCCCATTTTTCAAACTTTTCGCCACCGCCTGCGTCTAATAGCACATAATCCTGCCAATTTTCTGCTAGTTGCACATCTATTCCTCCATTGCTTGTTTTTTTATTATTGACAAGCATTCGCTGAAATGATCCAGCACATAGTCTGCATGCGTAAAAACTTGTCCAAATGTGTTCGGATTTTTGTATGCAATACAAGTGAAGCCTGCATTTTTTGCGGAAAGAATTCCGACAGGCGCATCTTCAATTGCGATGCAATTTTTGGGCACAGATCCGGCCTTTTTTGCCGCCGCCAAATATATATCTGGGTTAGGCTTGCTTACAGAAACGTCTTCGCCGGAGGTTATTGCATCGAAGTATTTTGCAATACCAGTGCGGCTAAGCACACGCTCAATTAACTCGTGAGAAGAAGAGGACGCCACACCACAGTGTAATCTCATGGCTTTTATACCCTCTAGCAGCGCGGGAATGCCGTCTATTGCAATAATTTCATCTTTGCCAAAAACATCACGCATTGCCTCTTCTGCCATTTCTATTAAACGATCCGATGTTTCGGATAAGTTTAAGGCCGCCTTATATTTTGGCCAACGATCCGGGTTTGATATTCCGGTGTATGGGGTGACTGTTGAAAGTTCTGCGGGGTAGCCACAGGCTTTGAGTACTCGCATATCTATTTCATAGTGCAGGGGCTGGCTGTCAATCAGCACCCCATCCATATCAAAAATTACGGCTGATAACATGGTTTTCTCCTTTTAGACCGCTTGTATAATTTTGAAAATTTCAGGAAAACTAAATACATGAAAAAATCAAAGAAAAATTGGATTATTGGTATTTTAATTGGCTTTATCAATGGACTGTTTGGTGCCGGAGGCGGGTCCCTGCTTGTTCCCATACTACAAAAGTTTAAAAAATTTGAGACACATAAGGCCCACGCCACAACGATAGCCGTGATCTTACCCCTATCCGCCCTTAGTGCCATTGTATATATTTGGGGTGTAGATGTAAACTGGCCTGCGGTACTTTGGGTTTCTGTCGGCGGCATTGTAGGCGGTATTATAGGTGCTAAGCTGCTAAAAAGCCTTGCAGGCATGTGGCTCAATGTTTTGTTTGGCGTATTTTTAGCTATTGGGGCTGTTAGGATGCTGCTTTCATGATAGGGCTCATTTTAATTGGATTTACCTCGGGCATAATAAGCGGCATGGGCATAGGCGGCGGTGCTATTTTAATACCTGCCCTCACTATTATGTTTGGAATGGAACAACAAAATGCACAGCACATTAATTTATTGTATTTTATCCCAACAGCGCTACTTGCGGTACGCGTACACAAAAAAGAGGGTAATATAGAAAAAACCGGCCTGCTGCCATTAATATTATGGGGCCTGCTTGGAGCACTTCCAGGTGCACTCATCGCAGTAAAATTAAATGCAAACCACTTGCGCAAAGGATTTGCAATATTTTTATTGGCAATGGCCGCTTATGAAATTTGGAAGGGATACTCCAAATGGAAATCACAAAAGAGACCTTTAGCTTGAAAATGATACACAGGAGGTTTTTGCATGGAACTAACAACATTTGAAGCATTAAAAACAAAATTTAAAAATGCAGACACGGACACAAAAATAAAAATATACGTAGACGCAGAAGATCTTACACAAACCCAGTACAGAGAACTTTTGCGAATGTTTCCGCTAGATGATTTGCACAAGCTTGAAACAGCCTTAGGTTAAGTGCAAACTAAAGGCCCAATGCCAATGACATTGGGCCTTTGACCATCTATATACGCTTACGCCTCAATTACACCAGACATCATGGTAACCTCTACACCTTGCTCGCGCCACTTGTCTGCAATTTTGTTCATACCCAAAGAATCGCTGGACATATGCCCTGCAACAATCACATTACCAACGGCATGCTCTTTTATTTCCTTTGCATCTTTTTCTGGGATATGCATTAGAATAAGTGTACCAACGCCACCTTCGAAATATTGCTTTAAAACTTTTCCACCTGGGCCGGTTAAACCAGACATTAATACATAAATTTTGCCTGCATAGCTATCTTTTGAGCCCACGCGTATCACTGGCTTTCTTGCAGAATTTTTATATTCGCCAATTTCTTCTAATGCTTCTGTTATGTCGCCTAGTGTTGTTTCAGGCTTATTGGCAAATTTCTTATCTAAAAATTCTTGTACAATATTTTCGCTAATAATATCCGCCGGGGTGTGTAATGAAATGTATGGCATGTTAAGAAGTTTTGCGGCAGATTCACTACGGCGAGAGTTAGAAACATGCTGGCCATAACTTAGTTCGTCTTTCCTTGGGTTCAGTGCTTTTTGTGACTTATTTCTTGGAATGCCCAGTTCTTCTAATTTTTCAATATGGCGATCCATTACGTCAAGCATTTTAGTATTATTCATTTTTGGGTGGTGAGTAACAACACAGTCATAGCCTAGTTCTTTTGCAAGCAATAACTCAGCCGTTTCCATGTCTACGCCCATAAGTACTTTTTTAATACCATCCCCCGGCACAACAACTCCGCAGTCATGTGGCATTTCTTTGCATCCTGCAAGTTCTAATGCCATGTCCATCATTTTCTGTGTGTTCATTAAACATCACTCCTTATATAAATTTATTTTTCTTAATTTAGTCTTGCTTGTTAAAAAATATGCCACCGCAAGGCGGTGGCATATTGGGGGCAAATTAAATTTAAGCTTCTGCAGCTACAGGGTATACAGAAACTTTTTTCTTGTCGCGACCTTTACGCTCGAAACGAACAATACCGTCTACAAGGGCGAAAAGATTATCATTAGAACCGCGACCTACATTGTTACCGGGATGGATTTTTGTACCTTTTTGGGTGTATAAAATATTACCCGCCAATACAAATTGACCATCTGCACGCTTCGCACCCAAACGTTTTGAGTTTGAATCCCGTCCGTTTTTAGAAGAACCTACGCCTTTTTTACTGGCGAAGAAGGATAAATTCAGTTTAATCATCTTTCTGCTTCCTTTCTAAATTGAGCAAGGTATTGCTTGAATGATGCACTACCTCAAATCCCATTGCTACACTATCTGCGCTTTCGCTGCGAGTGTGCACTACGTGCACAAATAGCTTTTATACACAAACCTTTTGGCTTTGCTCTTTGATTTTGTTTTTTGAGTGTGATTTCTAATGGATATTCTTTACTAACACTGATGAACCCTAGTGCCAGTGCATCAAGCAATATACCGGCACCACTATCCCGCTGTCGATGGGAGTTTAACTTAAATGCCATAAATCCGCCACTATTATTCCATTTACATGTAAAATCATTTTCTGTAAGGGAAGTTAGCTTTTCGATACTGTTAACGGTATTAATTGTAAGCATGGATATTGCCGCGCAAACACTGGTCTCTCCATGGTTTTTAACTATAAAGCCAATCACTGTATTGTTATAGCAAAGAACAGTTGCGTTAATCATTAAGCATTAATAGTTTCAATTTTAACACGCGTAAATGGCTGTCTATGACCTTTTTTCTTATGGAAGCCTTTTTTAGACTTATACTTATAAACAATCACTTTTTTGGCTTTGCCATTGCCCATGATTTGGGCGGTTACTGTAGCACCTGCAACAGTTGGCTTACCAAAAACAGAATTATCTCCGTCTAAAATGCTCAGCACTCTGTCAAAAGTAAAAGCTGCGCCTTCATCTACATTAAGCTTCTCTACCGTAATTACGTCACCAGCTTGCACTTTGTATTGCTTACCGCCTGTTTCAATAATCGCAAACATAAATACACCTCCTAAATATTTTAATGGAAGTACACGCCGAACAAGGTGAGCAATGCGCTACTTAAAATCTAAATTTATATAACCTTATATCGTGCGGTTACTATTGAACCTCTGTGCAGTTTACCATAGTACTCACATGTTGTAAAGAAAATTTCTTAGAATTAAGTATCCGAAACTTAAGTACCCATTCCTCGTCTGATGACTTTTTTGCATGCGGTGGTTCCAATTTACGTGTTTTTGTTGTATACTTAATGATGAAAAAGATTTTATAGAGGAGAGATACATAATTATGCCAAAGGAAAAGGTAAAGAAATATTTAGTATTTATTCTAGTAGCAGTAATTTTAGTAGGAATTGTAGTGGTTATAGGGTGGCTACTTTCCCCAGAAGAAACTACTGACACACCATCACAGCCCAATGATTATAGCTTGGACGAATACATTGGGAACGAACCTGCAACAGCTCCTGATGAAGATTATATAGAGGAACTTACTACCGAGCCTGATATGTTTATTGGCGAAGCAGACGATGAACATATAGACGAGATGGGGACGGAACCTATATATGATGAGCCATTGCAAGATGATGAGGATGGGGAAGACCTATACACCACTGATGCACAAGACCCAAGTGAAGCGACAATAGCCTTATTACACTATTTACAAGGGATAACAGAAGAAAATCTTATCAGTATAATCGTTGTGCATGAAGAAGGCAGTCGCAGAATTTGTGATGATATTGCGGCACAACTTGCCGCACTGGGATTAACAGAAAATCTTAGGCGCAATAGAAATCATGCATATGCTGCAATTATTTCTGGTGGACAAGTTGTGTTTGAGCAACTCGGTAGTGACATTACAGACATTGTCACATATAACACAACAATCGACTCTGTTCAAATATCTGTACAGAGTGTCGGTTCTTACAACTTAACAGACGATTTGATAAACAGCCAAATAATAATAAACAATGTGGATTATGCACTCAGTAATCGTGGGTTAAATATTGTAGTATTTGACACCAATTTAGGTGAGGTTGTTGATTCTGTAAGTTTTAACACACATAGCAGCAATCTAAGCTTTAGACGTATGAACTTGGCGAGAATGCGCAATACATCCTTCTTTATAGATTATTTACAGGGTATCACAGCAGAAAATCTTGTGAGTGTAATCGTCGCGAATATTGATGCGAGCAGAAACTTCTCCGATGATTTAGCTACTCAGTTTGAAGCGATGGGTCTGTCAGAAAACCTTCAGGGTATGCACCTACATGCATATGCCGCAATTATTTCTGGTGGACAAGTCGTATTTGAACGCATAGGGAATAACATCTACGACTATATTGATTACGCTACAGAAATAGATTCGTTGCAAATATCATTGTCAAGTAGAGGGTTCTATTCTGCAACACCGGATTCGTTTGTCAGCGGTATAAGGATAAACGGCATAGAATCATCGCTTATCGGCAGAGGGCTAAACATTGTTGTATTTGATAAAGAACTGGGACAGGTAGTGGATTCTGTACGTTTTGACGTGCATGGCAATGTCGATTATAGAAATAATATGGAGCGGTTGGCGATGACCTCTTTCATGATAGATTACCTGCAAAGCATTACAGCAGAAAACCTTGTTAGTACTATCATTGTTGGTGACGATGCCAGCAGGAGGTTTAATAATTTACTCGTTGAGCAATTTGAAAATATGGGTCTTGAAGTAAATCTTCAAGGTAGATTTAGACACGCTTATGCCGCCATAATTGCTGATGGACAGGTAGTGTTTGAACAACTTGGTGCAGATGTATACGATATGGTTACACACAACTTTGGAATTAACGATCTATCAATATCTCTAACTAGTGCAGGATTTTTCAATCGCCTAGAAAACGGACGTTTCGGCAGTGTTATGATCAATGGCGAAGAAGCTTCTATTGCGGGCCGGGGTATTAACATTGTTGTATTTGATACCGAATTAGAGCAAGTCGTGGATTCTGTCCGCTTTAGTACACACAGAGATATCGAGTTTTTTAGAAAAGATGTGGACGGTGGTCTACTTTGGACATTAATTCCATAATTTTGACTGCTTCAATTTATTATAAATAACACAAACATCAACTATAATTTGGGAGGACTTAATATGCTAGATACTGAAGTACCAACGCATAAGTTTAATAAAATACTATACTATGCTGCAGCTGCTTTTGTATCTAGCATATTATTATTTGATCTTTATAATCGTAATCGCATGGAAGGGCAAATAGCATTTAATCATATGCTTATATTAGGCGGTGTACTTTCCATTGTAGGATTAATAATATTTTTGGCCTTTAAACATTTTACTAAAACAATGGAAGGTGCACTATTGCTGTCCATTTTGTTTTGGATGGGTTTTTGGATGTTTGAGTTCCTATTTAGTGTGGCCTTACAATTATCTACGATGATAACGCATTCGGGTTTTATGTTTATGCTGGTTACAGTCTTGTTTGGCATTGCTGTGCTGATACGAAGATACAAGACGATATTTTTCAGTATACGTCCTGGATTTACGGTTTTAGCAGTATGTGCTATTTTATTATTTGCTTTCAATTTTTTTCCGGGAATAAGTAATGAACTTGGGCTACGTCAAGCAAGGACTGAGTTTATTATGTTAGAAGAAGGGGCCGAGCCCTTTTATATCAAACGAAACTTTATCATAGACCCAGCACTGCCTAGTCCTGATATTTACTGGTTCCATGTAGATGGCCTAATGGCTCTTGAAACCGTAGAGGCTTTTTGGGGCGAAGATTCGTTAGATTCTCTACGTGAAGAATTTGCCAGCAGAGGATTTCTTATATATGAAGATGCATTTTTAAATGCTGTAGATACAAGAACTTCACTTACTGCACTACTATCACCTGCATTTTATGATAGTTTTTGGGGCGAACAGCTAAGTCAAAATGAAATGGGCTTTCGTACATATAGACGCGATGCGTTACGAGATTCGTTAACCCATGCAGGTATTGATTTTCAGGACGACATTGTTCCATATTACGAATTATTTACAGCCCTCACCACCGCAGGATATGATATTTCATTTCGCAGCAGGATAGGACGGGTGGGAGAAATACTACCATCCGGCTTTGCGCATCTAACCGGGATTTATGGGTATAGTTATAATTTGGGCCCATTACATAGGCTTATTCGCCGTACCGGCGACTTAGCAGAACTATTATCACTGACGACTCCCTTTAACTTTCCCGCACTGATGGAACGCGTTGATATAGACACTAATCAATTAGAGGGAACAGACACCGAAACACCACGGTTTACTTGGCAAACGTTTATGAATGCACATATGAGTTTTATCCATAATGTTGTTCCTGGTGCAGACACAAGATCCATTGAGGCATACCCTCAAGTGCATAGATACGTTGCAAGGCAAGCACTTAACGCTATAGACGACATACTTCAGGTAAATCCCGATGCAGTTATTGTCGTACAGGCTGATCATGGACTACACCTCATTGCAACACAGAGGCTTCTTATAGATCGGGGCTACACCTTTGACGATGTGCATTGGTTGGCACATTCCGTATTCAGTGCAGTGCGGATACCGCCTGCATACGGTGGATTAGAAGCCCCTCTGGCACCGAAAAATATTTCACGTGAGTTAGTTAACCGCTTTGTCGGTTATAATTACACACTATTACCGTAAAATAAAAATAAAAAGGATGTGCTTTTATGTATTTTGATCCTGGTTTTGGTGGAATGCTGCTTCAAATAATTGTTGCGATAGTAGCTGTAGGCGGAGGAATTTTGTTTTCTCTAAGAAGGAAGCTTAGAAATCTGTTTTCTAAAAATGATAATAAGATAGAAAATAACGATGCACCGGTATCTCAAATAACGCCAGACACTGAAGATGACGCAGTTGATATGCTGGATTTAGACTAGGAAGTGTGACCCTTGGATTTTATAAATACAATTTTGGGTGTGCCCTTAGGATATGTGATTTATCTTGCTTATAATTTGACCGGTAGTTATGGGTTGGCAATTATTGCGTTTGCGATTATTGTCAAAATTGTGCTGTTTCCCATAATGATATTGGCCCATAAGAACTCTATTAGGCTTTTGCAGCTGCAACCGGCACTTAATGCATTAAAACATAGGTTTGTAGGAGATAAAGGCGGACTAAACGAGGCACAGCATGGGCTTTTTTCTAAAGAGCGATATAATCCGCTGTTAGGAATATTGCCCCTTTTAGTTCAGCTCTTTTTAATAATGGGTATGCTGCAAGTTATGTACAGGCCTTTGCAACATATGCTTCGTATCGATGCTTACGCAATAGATTTATTGGTGCAAACATTATATGGCCTGGGCATTGAAGGTGGATTTGCTCCACAGTTAGCTGTAATGGAGGCTTTTCCCTTAAACCAAGAAGCATTTCAGGCCGCATTATCGGGTATTTACGGTGGAGATTATATCTTTCAGGCAATTAGCAATATGGAGATACATTTTTTAGGGTTAAATTTAGGGGCCACGCCTTCGTTCTTAAGCCCTTCTTTTGAGCTTTCAATAATATTGTTTTCCGGCATGGCGGCGCTGTTGTTTTGCATGGTACAAGGTGACATTAGCCCAGGCGCACTTAGCCAAAGTAACCGCACAAACATGGGACTTACACTTTTTACAGTAGGGCTTTCATTGTACTTTGCGTGGGCATTACCTGTAGGCGTTGGATTGTATTGGACGGTTGGAAATACTGCGGCTATATTTGTAGTTTTATTTTTAAACTTACTGCTCCCCCCCAGAAAGCTGGCGGCAGGTGCATTGACACACTTACAGTCTTTACAAAAAACACCCCAGCAGCTGCGAGAAGAGGCTATCGCACAAAAGGAACTGCGAGGCATAGAAAAAGCTGATATTGCACGATTTAAAGCGGCTAGGAAAACCATTGTGTTTTACGCGCTTACCAGTGGGCAATACAGGTATTATAAAAACATACTTGAGTATTTGTTTGCCCATAGTGATATTGTCGTACATTATTTAACCGATGATCCGAAGGATGCAGTTTTTACACAGCAGCATCCGCAATTGATCCCCTATTATGTAAGCCAAAAAAAAGCGATTGGACTCATGCTAAAACTGGATACAGATATAATGGTTACGACAGTGCCGGATTTACAAACATTTCACATGAAACGTTCTATTGTAAGGGATGATATTGAATATATTTTTATCCCCCATAGTATGGCAAGCTTATACGTAACAATGAAAGAAGCGGCCTGTGACCATTTTGATACTATTTTATGCGTAGGCCCTCACCAAACAGCGGAAATGCGACGACGAGAAGAGATCGCAAAACTACCACGGAAGAAGTTAATTAAGGCTGGATATGGATTATACGACCAGCTCGTTGCGTCTTATAAACGCATGCCTCAAAAACCTAACCCCAAACCCAAAATATTAATCGCGCCGTCCTGGCAAATAGATAACCTGCTTGACCTTTGCATAGACCCCATGTTGAAATCTTTACTTGGGCAGGGATATGAGATTATTGTACGCCCCCATCCCCAGTATATTCGCCTGTTTCCTGAACGCATGAAAGCACTACAGGACCGCTATGCCAAATATTCTGAGGAAGTTACGTTTGTGCTAGACTTTTCGGATAATTCTTCTGTATTTTTGTCAGATATATTGATTACAGATTGGTCTAATATTGCCTTTGAGTTTTCATACTGCACGCTAAAACCTTGTATTTTTATTAATACGCCGATGAAGATTATGAACCCTAACTACAAGCATTTTGGCATGGAGATAGTGGATATAACTCTTCGTGATAAAGTGGGTATTTCAATTAATGTTGATAATGCACACAAATTAAGCGAGGCTGTCACAGGCTTACTTTTCAATCAAGAAGGTTATAAGGCGCGCATCCTTGATGCGATAGACCAATACCTTTACCACCCAGGAAGAAATGGCGAAGCTGGGGGTAAGTATATAATGAAGCAGTTAGCGGATAAGGGAGGCACAAAAAATGTCAAATAAGACTGCTTACATCGCAATGTCAACAGATTTATACCATTCGGGACATGTAAATATAATTAATCAAGCAGCAAAGTATGGCAGTGTTATTGTTGGCATATTAACCGACGAGGCCATTGCCACGTACAAGCGGCCACCAATATTAAATGCAGAGGAACGCAAACAAATTGTCGCCAGTTTTAAAAATGTAGATAAGGTTGTGCTACAAGAAACGCTGGATTATACACAAAATCTACGCGCGTTGAAGCCCGACTATGTCGTACATGGGGACGATTGGCGGACAGGCATACAACAGCAAATTAGGAATAAGGTTATTTCTGTGTTATTGGAGTGGGGTGGAGAGCTAATTGAAGTGCCTTATACACATGGCAGAACCCTTTCCGGTGATAAATTGTCACATGCACTTTCTGCCGCACTTAATACGCCAGAACAAAGGCTATCTAAGTTAAAAAAACTATTACAGCTTAAACCATATATTCGCGCAATTGATACTTCTAATGGCCTAACCGGCCTTATCGCAGAACATGCCCGCTTTATAGATGAAGAAACTATGACTGTAAAAGAATTTGACGCAATGTGGATTAGCAGCCTTTGCGATTCATCATTTAAAGGCAAACCGGATATCGAACTGGTTGAAATGACAAGCCGAATTCAAACTATCAATGAAATAATGGAAGTGACAACTAAGCCAATTATCCTAGACGGCGACACGGGCGGGAAGGTTGAACACTTCTCCTACCATGTAAAGACTCTTGAGCGTATGGGTGTATCTGCGGTTATTATCGAAGATAAAACAGGACTCAAGCAAAATTCTCTTTTTGGTACAGATGCTGTGCAAGTGCTGGATGAACCTGAAAGTTTTGCCATGAAAATTAAAGCCGGTAAACAAGCCCAAGCAACGAGAGATTTTATGATTATAGCGCGGTTAGAAAGCCTAATAGCCGGCAACGATGTAGACGATGCATTGATGCGAGCCAAAATATATGTAGAAGCCGGTGCCGACGCGGTGATGATACACAGCAAGGAAAAGCATGGTAAAGATATTTTCGAATTTATGAAAAAATTCCGTGAATATTCCATGTCTATTCCAATTGTTGTTGTGCCTACAACCTATAACCAATTTACAGAAGATAAACTGTATGCAGGCGGAGCAAATATCGTGATACATGCGAACCATCTACTGCGCAGTGCCTATCCTGCAATGATGAAAACTGCAGAAAGTATTTTGGCTACAGGCAGTAGTTTGCAAGCATCTAAGGAATATTGTATGCCTATTAAAGAAGTGCTTACATTTATCTAATAACATCTTCTAAGATTGGATGATTGGTATATGCAAATTAAAGATTTTATGTCTGCATTGGATGTGCTGAATGCAGATTTTTATACGGGAGTGCCGGATTCACTGCTTAGTCCATTTACGGATTTTTTAATGAATAGATATGGGGTTTCTTCTAAACATATTGTTACTGCTAACGAAGGTGCTGCAGTAGGGCTTGCCACCGGGCATTACCTTGCAACAGGAAAACCTGCTGTGGTTTATATGCAAAACAGTGGCATTGGCAATGCTATCAATCCAATTTGTTCGCTGCTGCACCAAAAAGTTTATGCGGTGCCGGTTATTTTTGTAATTGGCTGGCGAGGCGAGCCAAACACTAAGGACGAACCTCAACATGTATTTCAGGGCGAGGTAACATTAGCCCAGTTAGATTGCATGGAGATTCCACATTTCATAATATCTAAGGACACGACGGATTTGACCGGATGTGTAGATGAATTTAAATCCCATATCAAAAATGGTCAATCAGTTGCGTTTGTTATTCGCAAAGATGCGTTAGAGAATGATGAAAAAATGAAATATGCGTCTAAAGCAGAACTTTCTCGAGAGCAGGTTTTGAATAGGGTCATTGACCATGCTAGTATAAATGATGTTTTCGTATGCACTACAGGCAAGTTATCACGCGAAGTTTTTGAAATACGTGAACAAAAGGGAATGGGACATAACCAGGACTTTTTAACAGTAGGTTCTATGGGACATAGTCTTATGATTGCCTACGGCATAGCCCTTGCAAAGCCACAAAAGCGCGTCTATTGCTTGGACGGTGATGGTGCCGTACTCATGCATATGGGAAGCTTAGGCGTTGTTGGTGTTACTAACCCCACAAACCTTGTTCATATAGTTATAAACAACGGTGCGCATGAAACGGTTGGAGGCGTTCCCACGGTTGCGGCAAATATTAAGTTTAGCGAAGTGGCTGCTGCACTTGGTTATCGCCATTGCTTCCGGATTGAAAATGAATCTGATTTATTGCTTGTACTCCCTAAGATTGATGGGCAGGAAGGTGCGATATTTGTGGAGGTTATCTGTAATTTGAAATCTCGCAAAGATTTGGGTCGCCCGACTACTGCACCTGTACAGAATAAAAATGATTTAATGGCATTTTTATCGGAGGTAATTTAATGAAGGCACTTATTTTAAATTCTGGCATTGGTACACGTATGGGCGGCTTAACAGCCAATACATGCAAATGCCTTGTGGAAGTTGCAGAGGGCGTTACCATCATTGATGTACAGTTAAAAGCATTAATGGACTGTGGCATAACAGATATTTGCATTACAACAGGCCCCTTTGCCGACGCATTGCAAAACTATGTTAAAAAGCGTTACCCCAGCATAAATTTTGAATTTGTTCACAACCCAAAATATGAAGAGACAAATTATATCTACTCTATATATTTGGCTAAGAAAACTTTGGAAGATGATATTTTACTGTTACATGGCGACCTGGTTTTTGAACATAGCGTGCTGCAAGATGCACTCGTGTCCCCACATAGCGTCATGGTAACAGACTCGACAAAGCCACTGCCTCCTAAAGATTTTAAGGCAGTTGTAATTGACGGAAAAATACGTCGCGTAGGGGTACAAGAACAGGGCGATGAAATATATTATGCACAGCCTTTATATAAACTCTTAAAAGCGGATTGGCTTGTATGGCTTGCTGAAATTGAACATTATTGCAAAAATGGAGTTACAACTGTATACGCTGAAAATGCTTTAAACGATATCAGCCAAAATATGAACTTACGTCCACTGGATATTACCGGGCGTATATGCTTTGAAATTGATAACAAAGAAGATCTTGCACAGGGCAAAAAAATATATAGCAAACCTGCTCATGCAGTACAGGAGGTTTACGAAGGGTTTGGCAGTATTTCTAATTGTAAGGCAATCGCAAAAGATAGTAAAAAAATATTTGTAGTTGGGGATTTACATCTTAAGGATATTATGGATGATGTATTCCCTGCTAATACAGTTTTTTTTAGGGATTTTACACCCAACCCAAACATTGAAGAAGTAGTGAATGGCATTTCCTTATTTGAGAAAGAAAATTGCGATTTCATTATTTCAATAGGTGGGGGCAGTGCGATTGATGTTGCCAAGTGTATAAATATTTTAAGCGATAATGGCCTGATGCTTTTAGATAAACCTCGGTGTAAACACCTGGCTATTCCAACCACTGCTGGAACGGGCAGTGAGTCAACACAGTTTGCGGTTATTTATAAAAGAGGTGAAAAGTATTCCATCGACTGTTCCGGCATTCTTCCGGAATATGTGATTTTGGATCCGACTTTTCTTACATCTTTGCCAATTTACCATAAAAAAAGCACCCTTCTGGATGCACTGTGCCAGGCAATAGAATCTATTTGGGCAAAAGGCGCAACATATGAAAGCAAGGCTTATGCAAAAAAAGCGATTCCGCTTATATTAAACAATGTTGACGCCTATCTTGATGGTGATATGGATAGTGCACGACATATTTTAACGGCGGCTAATTTAGCCGGCCAGGCAATAAATATAAGCAGGACCACTGCTGCCCATGCGATGAGCTACAAACTTTCTTCATTGTTTGGAATCCCTCACGGCCATGCAGTATCCCTGTGCTTGCCTTACTTATGGAAGCATTTGATCAATGAAAAAGCAAACTTAAACGAAGTAACAAGCGCAATGGAAATGGCCTCCGACATTGACGCGCTAAAAGCATTTAGGACACTATGTGAAAAACTGGATATGGTTACCACCTTTGATGGAGATGACTATATAATTAACGAATTGGCTGCTTCGGTTAATTCCGAGCGGCTAGGTAACCATCCGGTGATTGTCCCTGAAAAGGTGCTAAGGACAATTTATCGCAAAATTGTGAATGTGGGTAATGATAAAAAGGTCAAAAGCAATCCCCTTTCAAAAAAGACGGTTAAGGTTGTACCTGCGCCCATTTCTGCGAAGTCTTATATTTTACCGGCGCTTCTTTTGTCAGTAACGATGTTGATTGTATTTACTGTGGAATGGCTTGGTACAAGGTTTTCTGCACCTGCACCCCGGGATAATATGTCTCTTAATATTTTTAGCGCAGGGATACCTGTAGGTTTTGACTGGCGCTTTGCAATAGATTACATCGTCTACTGTATACTACCCATTGCTTTAATAAACTGTATTTTCCTTTGGGGTGCGCTGGTATATGGCCGCGTAAAAGTTTCATTCTTGGGCGATGCAAACACGTCTATTTCAGCGATGACAATAGGTGCTATCCTACGCACAGCATATTACTTGCTTTCTTTCGTATTTCTATTTTTCTTTTTACTACGAGGCGGACTTTCATTATTAAGATTAAATTTTTACATGGATGAACGCTTGAATTTATACAGAATATATACGCTGGGCGATTTAAATTATGGTGGCGTGCTTACGACGTCGTTTATTGTAGCACCATTGCTTTTGATATTACTGGTTGCCTTTAACCACCGGTTAAAGTTTATCAGAGAGGACTAGACTCAGATATAAGTTGCGTTCATTTTTACTTACAGCGAAAGGTGGTTAATATGTCTAAATTGCGTTTTTTACCTGTGATACTGGCAGTTATCTTTGTCGCAGGTATCGTTTATGTATCCATTCAGCCCTCCACACCTCGCATACATGCTGTGTATCCAAGAATTGTGGCGGATGGCGATGATATAATTATAACCGGGGCAGATTTTTCCGAAAATATGGCTGTTTATTTGAATGGTGATACGGCCCTGGAGTTTACACGAATTTCCGATAGTGAAGTTTCAATTCCATTCGAGCAAATTTCATCTGTTTTTCCTCGCCATTTTTTACCGGATAGAGAAATTGAATTCACAATTGAAAATAATGGAAGTCGGATTTCTAACCCTACCACCATAAACTTACCTGATTCCAGAGTTGATCAGCCACTTTCGTCTATCTATGTACGCCCCCCTCAACCTGAAGACCCGGAAGAGATGACCCAATTTATAATAGAATACCTGCAACTTATTATGCAGGATCATTATATTGTTGTAATGGTAACAAGTGATGATGCTGGCCGACGTTTTAATTACAGTTTAAATGAGCAATTTTTAAGAATGGGGCTAAGACAAAGCCCCTATGACACCTTTAGGTATGCCTACGCCGCAGTAATTTCCGGCGGGCAGGTTGTGTTTGAGGATTTAGGAAGTGACCGTAGGGATTATATAACCTATCACACAACCATTGACTATATGGCAATATCTTTAACAAGTACTAGCCTATACGCTTCAAGAGCGGGCATAGCCACCAGTGTAAGAATAAATGATGTAGAATATACCCTCGCTAACAGAGGGATTAACATTGTAGTATTTGATAGAGAATTGGGAGAAGTTGTAGATTCTGTAAGTATTGACACAAATGCATCTAACTTACGATTTAGGCGTAAAAATTTAGAACTGTTAAGGCAATCGAATGTTGTAGCAGAACATATACGGAATATGGCACAGGAAAACCACATTGGTATAGTCGTTTCACATCAGGATTCTGTTCGCCGTTTCAATAGTGTTTTGGGGCGAGAATTTGCATCAATAGGGCTCAAAAGCCACCCTACTGACCGAGGATTTGCATATGTTGCAGTGATTGCAGATGGTCAAGTGATTTTTGAAGCTGCAGCAGGGGATGATAATTTAGATGTGGTGGCCTATAGTGACACAATAGGCGATGTGTCAGTATTTGCATCAAGCATCGGTACCAATGCATTTAGACATAATCTAAGTAGTACAAGCATAGAGATAAATAACATTGAATATGCCTTAGGAAATAGAGGATTAAATATTGTAGTATTTGATAAGCACCTGGGGCGGGTTGTAAGCTCGATTAGTATTGATACCCATGATGACTTGAGATTCGCCTATAGAGATGACTTGTAAAAGCCTCCCCTGATTGCATTTTGCTGTAACAAGCACGAAGCGACCAGGGGATTTTTCTGTCTATTTTAAGAATTGCAGTACTACCACCCCCTACCCTTACATATATTAAACGGACAAGTTATAAACAATGAACCTGAAAATCAACTCGAATAGCATTGCTATACAACAAATGAAAAAGGGGAGGCCATCGGTGGGTATTTTTCAAATAGTTGCAGTGGGCATACTTGGCGCGATGCTTGCAATAACAATAAAGAAACAAAGCCCAGAAATTGCAGTTTTGATTACGATTACTGCCAGCGTACTTATTTTTTTGATGGTACTGCCAATGTTGACAGAGGCCGTGCAAATGGTAAACCATATAGGCAGCCTTGCAGATGGACAAGCTGCTTATGTTGGGCTCGCAATCCGGGTAATAGGGGTTGCGTACATGGCAGAACTTGGCGCGTCTGTATGTAATGACGCCGGAGAAACTGCGATTGCCACAAAGGTAGACATGGCCGGGCGAATTATTATTATGGTAATGGCGATGCCAATCATAATGGATATTCTGCGGGTTTTAACGGGGTTATTGGTATGATGGGTAATCAGCCTGCACCGGACATTATGGACATGATCCAGTTAGAACGATACGACTTACATCTTTTGGACATGCCTAATATGCCGCGGTTTATAGACCTTGTGCGCCAAGCCTTGTCTGGGCAATTAGACCTTTCGCCAATTGGGATTTTCAACTCAATTGCAGGGGTAATTTTTGGCGAATTTATTGCCCATAACCAATTAATTCGCCAGTTGCTGGTTGTGGCTATTATTAGTGCGCTTATGAGTGTTTTATCTGAGTCTTTTAAACATAAGTCTGCTGGGGCCACCGGCTTTTATGTAACATTTTTAATGACAGCATCTTTGGCCGTTTCGTCATTTTATATTGCGGTAAATGTGTTGACCAGGCTAACGGCTACCGTTAGTGGCATTATGCAGGCATCTGTACCCATTATGGTTGGACTTATGGCCATGGGCGGTAATTTTGTTGGCGCGGCCGGGTTTAATTCAATTTTATTTTTTGCGCTGCAGACACTTAGCTGGTTTGTTTCCAGTGTATTTGTGCCACTGGTGCTTGCGGCTACGGCTTTAGATATTGCATCTAAGCTGGCGGCAGATGGGGAAAAGCTTAATATGCTTTCGGAATTAACCCGCAAGATAGCAGGCTGGACGCTAAAAGGTATTGTGGCGGTGTTTGCATTTTTACTAACGCTTCAACGGCTTACGGCACCGATTGTTAGTAATTTGGCTATTCGGACATCTCGTAATGTTATTGGTGCGGTACCTGTGGTTGGCAATGCATTTACTGCGGCAATGGATACAGTTATCAATTTTAGCTATGCGGCAAAAAGCGGTGTTATGGTGGCGCTTGTTCTGGTGTTAGTGGCGGCTATTGCAGGGCCTCTTATAAAAATTTTTGCACTGGGATTTATGTATAAAGTTGTGGCGGCATTTTTGCAGCCCATTGCAGACAAAAGGCTGGTGCTGCTTATGGATAGCATTGGAAAGCATTTGAATATGCTGTTTTTTGCAGCCGCGCTTATTGGTGTGATGTGTATTTATACGGTTATTATTTTATTGTCGGTATAGTATGCAAATAGATTCAAGTGGTGGCGGAGCGCCACCACTTGAATTTGATCCCTTTTTATTAAAGGAGGTAAAACAATTGTCTGCATTTTTTATCTACTTGCGGAATATAACATATTATCTGATGTTTGTTTCGTTAATTGGAATGCTTGCCCCGCCCGGGAAGTATAAGAAATTTGTGTCCCTTGTAACGGGATTTATTCTTCTTAGTATAATGATTGCCCCTTTAGCAGGGTTTAGTGGGGATACTTCTGTAACAGATTGGTTTTCTGGCATCCACACAGAAGGCCGTGACCAAGACTTAGAATCCTCATACGCTAACTGGCGTGGCACATATTTGCGCTATGCATTTGAGACACAACTTGGCTTTCAATTGGAAAATTTACTGTCCCAAAACGGATTTACCGTTTATGAAAAAAGCTTCACATTTCCGGAGGACTTTAGCCGCCTAAACAGTGTAAGTGTTGTCCTTAGCCGGGAAGAAACGCCCCAAAGGGTACCGTTTATCCGCATACAACCGGTACAAATTGGCATCCCAGAGCCTGCGGAGGCCTGCCCTACTGCAATCGCCGCAAAAAATTTAATTTCGGAATTCTATAATTTGAATGTGGAACATATAAATGTAGAAGTAATGAGGTGATTTACGAATGAATTATCTGCGCAAGTTAGCTGTAGAAAACAAGAAACTCGCATTTTATTTAGTGGCATTGGTTGCACTTGGGGTATTTGCCCTTATGCTTGGGCGATCTCAACTACCTACGCTACCAAGTTATACTACCCCAGAAAAACCGCAAGAACCTAACAACCTGTTCAACCATGTACCTTCTGCTTTTGAGCAAGAACGGGCACTGGAAACCAGATTGGAGGAATTCTTCTCTCTGGTAGAAGGCGCTGGCAGAGTACGTGTGATGATAAGCCCATTAACCGGGCGCGAAACCGTGTTCGCCGTAGATGTAAGCAAAAGCGGTTCTGCTTCTAACGAAGCGGACGCTCAGGGTGGCACAAGAGAAACACACCAATACCAAAGTCAGGAACAAACGGTAATAATAACCGACCGTCAAGGTACAGATACTCCGCTTATTTTGCGTGAAATAGACCCGCAGATAACTGGCATAGTCATCATTGCCGAAGGTGGCGACAGTCCCTTTGTACGAGACGCACTAACACGAGCGGCCCGTGCAATGCTTGGGGTTGACGCGCACAATATTCAGGTTTTAACCGGTAGTTTTGAAAATGAATAGCGAAAGGGGATTTTTAACATGTTTGTATTAAAAAGAAATCAAGTAATAATCACCGCATTAGTAGTAATGATAGCTGTAGCAGGCTATCTTAGCTGGTCTGACAGCCGCACAGAGCAAACAATTGGTTACCACTTAACCGAGCAGGGCGAAATTGCCGCCTTAATTCCGGAAAATGCTGTATTGGTAAGCCTTTTCCCGGAAGACTACCCAGGACTTGCAGAAATACCTTGGTTTGATACACACGACCCGGCAATAGCGGTATTTGATGAGGATTATTCTGAATGGCCGCTTTTGACAGATGTAGATTTAGACGATTTAATGAATGCGCCAACCGGGGATCAGAACGCAACCGAGGCGGGAGAAGCCATTTTTGTAAACACAAATAGCAGTTCTTCCTTTTTTGTGCAAGCAAGACTGGGGCGGGAACAATCCCGGAGCAGTGAAAGAGAAATTTTAAACGAATTGATAAACAATGGTAATGTAGAAGTTGGCCAACGCGCCCAAGCCGCCGATGCAATGCTGGAAATTCAACGACGCATAGAACGTGAAACCGCCGCAGAAGCCTTAATCGAATCTAAAGGGTTTGCTGAAGCCTATGTACGTATTTCTGACAGCGGTGTGGATGTTATCGTTTGTCGAGACAATTTAACAGAGGCAGATCTTGCACAAATAATGGATATTATCAAGCGTAAAACCGGCCTTAACGAAACGCAAATTCATATTAGCCCAATGCGCAGGCAATAGGGATTGAGACAGTAAATAATCCAGATGGTTACTGACAGTAACCATCTGGATTATTTTATTGCGACCAAACTTACGCAAACAGATATGAACATAATTACCATCTGGCGCAGGAGGTGGATTCTAAGCTGCACATCTACCAACATGGGATTTACGCTTAAAAATTCTCGTGTGCCATTGCCTGCTTGGCTTATTACATTTCCCCAAAATGCAAAATCGCTCCAGCGGGTGGGAATTAGCCATGGGGGCAACGCATCCAACAACTGAGGTAGAAAAATTGCAAAAATTATTAGCACTGCAAAAATTATCGGCTTTTTAAAAGGAAAATGTGTTTTCATAATCTTGAAATTGCGAAACAACCACACAATGGCAAAAGGGATTATTGTGAAAAGTGGAAAAACTGCCATAAAGCGGGCAAGTGTGATAACACCGCCTGTTAATATATAATCCGGCAATCCAAGGCCAGAGGATAGTGCAAAATACTCTATATCCTTTCTTGTGGGGCTTGACATACCGCCTGAAAGTTCTACACCTGTCCAATAACCTGTCGTATCTTCTATGTTGAAAGATAACAAGGCCAGATATGTGCTGCCACGAAAAACCCCTCGCACTGTGCGTGTTTCGAAACCGCACACCGCTACTTGCATACCTACGATGTCTGTGCTGCCCCATAACCTATGGGCAAGTGCTTCTGATACGGCAATGCCAACAGGGTCTATGGAACTTGGTGCGCTGCCCATCGTATATTCTGCGGGCCAAATTGTATCTGCATCCCCAGAGAATGCAATAAAATTTGATTGTATGGAATTGTGCCCAATAGAAAAATCGGACATGCCTTCCCGCCAAAATGTTGGCCAGAAGGTATTTTCATTTGCCGCAGAATGCCGGCGGGCCCTATGGGCGACGGCGCCGCTTACAGGGGTTTCGTACCGCAAAGATATGCGAGAAAAACGCCCGATGGTGTTGGCTTCTAAAAATCCAACTGTTAGTAAAACACCAAGTAAGCACCATAAAATTATGTTACGCAAAAGTCTCATTCCCCATTCACTCGCACACGATCCCCTGCTGTTATTGCCTTATTACTGCCTGTAATTACTTGGCTGTGATGATCCACTGGCCCGCGGATAGATACCATTTCATCACCAGAGGCTGTCACTGTTATATTTGCGCGTTCTATCACGTTTTGAATCCCCAGCACTGTGTTACGCTGTGCCATAAGGTATACAAAATGTCCTGTATTGTCAGACCTCAGTGCAGAAATTGGCACACTTAAATCAAAATTGCCACGACTTAATACAATTTGTGCATCTACACGCTGTCCTGCACTCCAATTGCTTTCCGGCAGGGCTATTGTTATTGTTACTTGGTCATTTTCATCTGGTTGGGTTATGCCTGACACGGTTCCGGTTACAGTTGGGTTAAAGAATATAGAACCGCCGCCGGTGGTTACTTCGCTTTCGCTTCCGACAGACAAACGCTCGGCATCTGTATGGGAAATTTGCATTTGTGCCTCAAAGCCGCCATTGTCGTTTCTTATTACAACAAGGGGTGCGCGGCCCACTAGGGTGCCAGCAGCCATTGTGGTTACGATAACACCTGGGGTATCTGCATAAAAAGTTCCGCCGCTTAAAAGCAACCTATCTAATGTATCAACTATCTCCTGCTGATTTTGGATGTCTAAAGCTAAAGTGGCGGCTGTGATTGTGTTTTGGGCGATGGTATCGTAATTTTGCTGTATATTACGTTCATGGGTTTGCTCCGCTGTGGTTAGTGCTGCGGCGGCGTCTTCTACACGGCGTGCGGCGGTTTGGCGGTTTTCGGTTGCTCTGGTTAAGGCGGTTTGCAAGGCGGTTTGAGCACGATCTATCTCTACGTTGGCAGAATATGATGCGTCTTCTACACGACGTGCGGCAGATTGACGCGCTTCATCTACTCTGGCGATTGTATTTTCCAAGGCGGTTTCGGCCTGCTCTATCTGACGATTTAGGTCATTGCCAAAGCTTAACCGGGCTTGGGCGAGTGTTAATTCTGTGTCTTCTACCTTTCGGCTTGCGGTTAATCTGTTGTCTTCGGCGCGGGTTTTAGCGTTTTCCAAGGCAGTTTCGGCTTGCTCGATTTCATCTTGGGATGTATTGTCAAAATTTTGTTGTGCTTGGGCCAGGTTGGCGGCAGCGTCCTCTAATATTCGGCTTGCTGTAAAAATACTGTCATCCCTTGCGTTTTGTGCAGTTCTTACAGCGGCTTCTGCACGTTCGATTTCTGCTATTGCAGCCGCTATTGCTATTGGGTCTGCAGCACTTACGGCTTGATCATATGCCCAAAATGCATTACTTAGCGCAAGGTTTGCATCGCGTATATTTTCGTCACCACGAGACCTGGCGGCTCTATAGTCTTCTTGGGCACGTTGATGGTTGCGCTGTGCGGTGTTTAGTGCGGTTCTATCCATGTCGGCTGTTCTACGATTACGCAATTCTCTTAAATTTTCCTGGGCGGCGGCAATGTCTTCTTCACCCTGGACCACGGTGGCGTTATAATCGTCAATGGCTCGTTCGTGATTTCTTGTCGCGTTTTGCAGGGTGGTATCGTCATATTCAGTTGGTGGGGCAAGTAATAATTCTTGCAGCGTCTCTTCTGCGTCGGCTATGTCTTCATAGCCCTGGGCAACAATGGCGTTGTAATCTTCCAGTGCCCGCAAGTGGTTGCGCACGGATATGGGAGATATGCCTTCCCCGGCTTCATAGGCGTGTACCAGCAATTGGTCAAGGGCTTCCCGCGCATCTGCTACATCCGCTTCCCCTTGGGAAGCTGTCGTCCGATAATCTGCCTGGGCGCGGTTAAGCGTGCGGTGGGCATTTTCTACAGACGTTGTATCAATGCCCTCATCCCGCTTGAGCTGATTTAGGTCAAGCTGCATTCTATCAAGGGCCGCGGTTTCACGCACATGTATTTCTTCGATTTCATCCTTAGGGAAAATAGCTATCACATCTCCAACTTCAACCAGCTGCCCCGGGCCTACAAGCATATCGTAAATGGTTAAGCCTTCCGGAGCAAAAACATCGACAATATCTGTAGAAAACACCGTTGCACTACCGGAAATGGAATCCACTATATCGCTTCTGATCGGCGTAGAAAGATATACCCTTGCAAGGGTTGCAGCACTTGTTCCCCGGGCAATGAGGGTGAAAGCAAGCATCATTGCCAGAAATTTTAAAATATTGCTTCCGGCACGGAGCTGATTTGGGTCTATATTTTTAAAAAAGTTAAACATGGTACTTACTCCTTTATCCCGGCAGATTGTATGCCAAGTTCCAGATATTTTTGACCAAAAAAGAAAAATAGTGCGGCAGGCAGCAGCATAAGAAGGGATGCTGCCATTGCAAGGCCTAATTCCTCTGCAACAATTTGCGGCAGAAATAAGGATAACGGCCAGGTTGAAGGATCGCTTAAAAATGTCATTGGCTGCTCTATGGCCCCCCATATTTCTAAAAATCCAAGAACCATTGCAGCCAAAATGCTGGGCACACCAAGGGGCAGGCCCACATGTATAAAAGTGCGCAACGGCCCTGCACCATCTATATTCGCCGCCTCCATAAGCGCTCGAGGCACTGCGTCAAAACCTTTCATCATAATAAAAACAGGAAAGGCAGAAAATGCAAATGGCAATATAACGGCAAAAATATTGTTCATTAAGCCTAATCGGTCTATTACCAAAAAGTTGGGCACCATTGTTACTTGAAATGGCATTAACATGAGTGCAATGTACACTGTTGCCAAAATCCTTCTACCGGGAAAGCGAAAGCGACTTAATGCCCATGCAGCCGGTGCGCCAAGGAGCACCTGTCCTATAACAGATGGGATTACAATGCGAAATGTGTTCCAAAACATAACAAAAAACTGCGGGGTGTCGAGTAAAAGCGCAACAAGTGGCTGCAATGTAGGCCATGTTGGCAGCAGAGGCCAAAAAGCATAACCATTAGCACTTGTTAAGGCTGGGGCTAGCGTAACATTTAACTCTTCCAATGACATTAAACTGCCCATTACCATAAACCATATCACCCACCAAACCAGCAGCCCAAGGGCGGCTAGGGGGATAAATTTTAGGATTAAAACTATTGATTTTCTGCTAATCCTTTTCATCCAAAAACCCCCGCATTAGTAATATTGCCACAAGCAGAACCACTGCCAGCATTGTTGCCGCCGCACTTAACCTGCTAATATCCAAGTTTTGAAACCAGTTGTTAAATAAATGCTGTAACAAATACATAGAATCATGGGGATATGCCCCCGCCACAAGATAGGCCTCTCTAAAAACCCTAAAGCTATTTAACAGCGATAAAATAGACACAAGCCCGATTGTCGGCAGTAGGCATGGTAGCGTAATATGCCTAAAACTTTGCCATGCACCTGCACCATCTACATGAGCGGCTTCGTACAACGTTTCGGAAATGCCATCAAGCCCTGCCAGCCACAAAATCATGTTGTAGCCGTTATTTTTCCAAAGATAGGTAAACACTAACACCCAAAATGCCGCGCCAGAGTCCATAAATTCTATAGGCTGCAAACCAACATGCACTAATACAGCGTTCGCAAGTCCACCTTCGTTAAATAAGGCCTGCCATAACAAAACAATACTAGCAACAGGTACTGCCATTGGTAATAAGTAGGTGGTTTTAAACGCTTTGCCTAGTGGTTTAACAGACCTAAGTAAGAGTGCCGTTGCAAGGCTTATAATCATTAAAAGTGGTATGCAAACAGCTACAAACCTAGCGGTGTTAGCTGCCGCAAGTCTAAATGCCGCATTGTTAATTACGGATGCATAACTTGTAAAGCCGATAAAATTTACACCGCGTACGTCGTAAAAACTGCGGCGTATCGTGTCTATAAACGGAATTAAAAAGAATATAGAAATTCCAACAAGGCTGGGAGCCAAAAAGGTAAGGGCGGTGAAGCCCTCACCTTTTAGCAGCCTCTTTATATTACGACCTTTCGGCCAGATAGTTTCTAATATTTTGCTCAATTTCTCTTATTGCTCCTTCTAGGTCAATTCTACCTGTACAAAGCCGTTCTACAGTTTCCCAAATCATCTCCCGCAAGACTGTTTCCATTAAAGCCGGAACTTGCAGCTGAGATATTAATCCATCTAAATTTAGTTCAAATGGATCCATACCTGACCCAACTAATGTGTTGTTTAAGATGCTGATTTGCGACGCAAGACCTTCGCGGGTTATTGGGAGGCCTTCACCTTGGTTAATTTGCTGTACATTGGTTGATAACATCATGTTTACAAATTCTATTGCAAATTCTGAAACATCCGTATCGGCAGATACGCCCACCATTGTTGATGGCTGCCATGTACCAGGCATTAATCCAGGGAAAGTCATAATGTCAGCATCATTACGATCCATGAAAAGCTGCAACAAGCTTAAGTTATTGACAGCAAACGCCCCCATATTCGTTGTCTGGGCCATATACTGTATTAAAGAACCGGAGAACATATTCACCATGCCGCCGCCAGAGGAAACCACAACGGCAGACATACCCATTGCCATAGCCGGTGTTTCATTTGGTGCGGTTAAATCGTACATATTACTGATGGCCTCAGTCGCTGCGAGAAATTCCCTTAAAGCGTCAGAATTCAGCTGATTATTACTGATAAACGCCGAAGCGTTAGCTAACCACATTATTTCATAGAGTTCTTCCAAATCTTCGAAGAATAACTCTGAGCGTTCCTCTGCCGGTGTGGATCCAAGAATACCTCTGGTTATCATTGGTGTCGTGGCATTGCCGCTTAAAACTCTGTTTACAAGTGCATCCAGCGTTTGGGTTTGTTCAAGTATAGATGCGTCGCTCATCAAAACCGGAATCGAAAACTGTGTTGGAACAATGTAAGTCCGTCCGTCAAAAAGGAAAGGTTCTAATAAGTTTTGATAAATTTTGTCCGTGTTTGCTTCGGCTAAATCTAATAACATGCCTCGCCCAGCATAGCTTTCTATTGGCGTTCCATCCAGTATTAAAATATCCGGGCCACTACCGCTTAGTAAGCGTGTGTTAAGAGTTCTTATTGCGTCAGACGCGGATACGGCTGTGTCGCCAGACAGCGCTATTTCGTAAGTGATACATGCGTCAGGGTGCTGCCGCCACATTTCTGTTATTGCTGCGCGTACAAAAGCGTTATCTTCCAGCGACCAAATGGTGATTGTTTTATTTGGGTCTATTGGAGCGTTTTCATCCCATGTGTATCTGTACAGGCGGTTATATCGCCAGTCCACCAAGGTGTTGATAATAAAGCTTTGGTCTTGATTGGGAAGAATTTGCATTGCAGATACATCCACATTTTGCGCACCAAAGGAGAATGCCGCGCCTTCAAGCCGGGTACTTATACTTCCGTTTGTGTAGTTGCGAAGGATGCTTTGTCCGTCATAGGTGTAGATATCTCCATGGGTGTTGGTGGTTAGTGCGCCGGGCACAGACACTTCAAATATGCGGCTGCCTGTAGCCATGTCGTGTATGGTGGTGGCTTGTTCCATACCGCCCATACCGCTTACCATTCCCTCAAAGGAAAAAGTTTGCATTGCCGATTCTCGCATACTTACCGCACCTTGCGGCCGCAGGTTATCTCCCCCTGCCGTAACTCTACTTACGCCGCCACTCACCACATGCTGTCCTGTGACAATGGTTGATTCGGAAGAACCGTCAACCATTGCCATAAAGGTGTCCGCGTCAATTTCTAATTCCTCAAGGTCTAGGCCTAAGGCCTCTGCAAGTTCGGCTAGGTCTAGGGCGTCTAGGTTAAATTCGCCTTCGAGGGTTCCAACATCCATTGTGCTTGAAGCAAGTGCGTCTAAATCATCGGCTGATACATCAAGCCCATCAAGTAATCCAGAAATTTCATCCATATCAAGGCCAGTAAACCCATCGCCACCAAAGTTAATTGTCTGGCCGTCGCCGGTATCAATTATAAATCCGCCAAATCCGCCAATGGAATAAGTAAGTAAAACCTGCGCATCATCCAGCACCTGTATTAAGGAAACGCTAACGCTTTCCCCTTCCAAAATGGCGTTGTCAATTTCGTCTATTGGGAAGTGTTCGCTGCTTCCGTCTTCGGATACTGCAACCATGCCTTCTTCTTGGACGTAAACCAGCAGCCTGCCATCGGGTAAAAATGCGGCGGTTCTCACTCCTGCAAAGCGGCCTGTTCCGCTCCCTGGCCCTGTAGTTTCTGTCCAGCTGTCGCCGTTATCTGTACTGTCAAACCTTGTTTGTAGCCCTTCATCAAAGGCTGCAAGGTTGCCATCATGTGTTACAAGACTTATAAATCTTCCATCTATGGGCGGGGTAATGTCCACTTCTACATACCGGCCAAATGTCCTGTCATCGGTGCCATTGCTGCCGCAAGCCGCAGTTAACAGTAATGCAATGGCTAGTGTTGCGAGCATTGCAAGTCTAAATAATTTGTTTGTCATACTTTCCTCCGTTATCATTCTAAATTACCAGCCTCGCCTAAAATCTTTGCCTGATTGCGCAAACTTTTAATTCAATTGCACCTGGATAAAAATTTGCACAACCAGCCAAATCTTTTTAGAAGAGGAGGAATGAGAAGAATATACAACCCCACCTGTGGGAAAATCAGCGAAAATGTGTGGCAAATTTGTGGAAAACGCCGCCAGCGGTATTTTAGGTGGTATAATTACCCCAAATTAAAGCACAGTAATTTGTGAAAATAAAAAACAAAATTCAACTGATTCCAAAATGTAATCGGTTGAATTTACGATGGCAAAGGAGGCACCCATACATGTCTAAGCTAATTTACATCGCCGATGACGAAAAAAATATACGTCATTTAATCCGCTCGTTTCTAATAAAAGAAGGCTACCAAGTAGAAGCCTTCGAAACCGGAGATAACTTATACGAAGCCTTCCGACGCACCCCCTGCGACTTGGCAATATTAGATATTGTAATGCCAGGCACAAGCGGCCTTATCATATGTACAAAACTACGTGAGATTTCTAATGTGCCAATTATCATGCTCACCGCGAGGGATACAGATGAGGATTATATTTCAGGCATATCCCTAGGCAGTGATGACTACTTTACAAAGCCATTTAGCCCTGTAAAACTAACCATGCGCGTCAAAGCCATGTTCCGCAGAATAGAAATGGACTTGCAAAAAAATAACGAGACCGTAACCTATTCCGATGTTACCCTTAACCCGGATAAACTAACCGCATACTGCAACAACGCCGAACTTTTGCTAACAGGTACAGAATTTAGTCTACTTGCCTACCTTTTTGCAAACCAAGATAGAGCGATATCCAGGGAAGAACTTTTAAATAAAATATGGGGATATGACAGGGTTATAGAAAGTCGTGCAACAGACGATACGGTAAAACGCCTGCGCCGCAAGTTGTCGCAGGCCGGCAGCAAGGTTTCTATAGATACGGTATGGGGTTTTGGATTTAGAGTGGGAGGTACCGCATGAACAGCTTTACAAAAAAACTCGTGTTAAACTGTACAGGCATCATTTTTATAAGCTTTGTTGTTGTGTATTTTTTGTTTAATGCACTGGTAAGCGGCTATATCCGCGCAGAAGCGGAGCGGGAACTTGATACCGGTATTAGATATGTGCCGGATATATATCAAATGCCCTTATTATTTTTGGAAGAAATCCCACCAACTCAAATGTTCCACAGCAACATAGCCGTGGGCTCAACCAGCACAATAGGGGAGTTTAGATCCATCCCAAGGCTCTACAATAGTATGTCAGTAGCGGTGGAGGGAATAAGAACGTTTCCTACCCTGCCGCCTTTAACGTCTTCTATTTGGTCGTCTACAGTACATCCGATGGAACGTGTCAATATAGTTAGAATGGAAGAAGTAAGCCCGCCCATAGCCGGTTATGTTACTATTCAGCTTGTGCGCCCGACTATGCACGCAATAAGCCAGTCTATAATAACCACAGATATGATTATTATTAATGAAGATGACGAAATAATAATGCCCTTACTGCCCCTTTTGTCAGACTACCAAAGGGCAGAAATTGAGTTTTTAGCAAACTACTATTTATTAAACCGCAATCGCTTTGCCGGAGAAGAAATGATAAGAGCCACCGGCCCAAACAACTCGTACTATTTGCGGGCAACAACCCATAACATGCACGGCAATTCCATGTCTGTTCTGCTTTTTACAGATATTAGTTCTGCCGTTACCTTTATGAACAGCATGAACCATAGATTGGCGATACTGTTGATTCTTTCAGGCATTTTAAGCCTTATTATTTCTGTTTTAATGTCTACACGGTTTAAACGTGCAATAAATAGGCTTTGTAAACATGCTGAAATCATCGGTTACGGAAATTTTGATGAAAAAGCAGGCACCTTTAACGATACCGAATTTGCACAGCTTTCCAAAAGCATGGACAACATGTCTAACATGTTGCAAACCTACGAAAACAATCAGAAAAAATTTTTCCAAAACGCGTCTCACGAATTGCGGACCCCTCTTATGTCTATACAAGGTTATGCAGAAGGTATTTTAGGTGATATTTTTACCAAGGAAGAAGCGGCACAAATCATCTTGTCCGAAAGCCAAAAAATGACCGACCTCGTTAGCGGCCTCCTATATGTATCCAGAATGGACAGCGGAATAGAAACCCCCGAAACAATATCCACCATTCACATAAAGCACCTGCTTTTTGAATGCGCAGAAAGAATGAAACCCATTGCCGCAAAAAGCGAAAAGCAAATTATAACCACGGCAGAAGCTGCCACAATAGAAGCGGATGAAGAAAAACTTGAGCGGGCGATTATTAATATTTTATCGAACGCCATCCGCTATGCAAGAGAACATATACAAATAAACTGCTGTGCAAAAGAGGATAATTTGGAAATTGTAATCCGGGATGATGGGAATGGGATTGACCCCTGGGATCTACCCCATATATTTGAACGGTTCCACAAAGGCGAAAGTGGAAATGTAGGACTAGGACTGGCCATTAGCCGTGATATTATTAAAAGTATGGGGGGCGACATTACTGCAAAAAATTTACAGCCTCCAGAAATGGGCGCCGAGTTTGTAATCAGTTTACCGTATTAATGTTTATACACACGCTCTATCTTACCGTGCCTAAGATTGTAGATATGCAGGAGAGAAAACTTTTATTTTTGAAGTATATCATCTGACAAATTTTTTCACTTCCTACATTTATACTACTTTCTGAGAGGTGAGACCTATGACACTTTATGCAGATATGCTTTTTCTAATCAATTTTGCGATGAACACTTTTGTGCTGTGGGTTGTATCAAAGGTAATTCGTAATAGCGCAAAAAAAATGCGCTGGCTTTTTGCCGGGTCAAGCTTAATGTCTCTGCTATATACCCTGCTTATTGCGCTGGAATCCTTGCGCTTTATAAATGTTGTATTCGCCTCTGTTGCAATACTTACTGCCGGCATTTTAATTGCTTTTCGCCTAAAAGATTTTCGGACATTTATAAAATTAATGCTCGTGGCATACCTTGTTTCGTTTACTGTTGGCGGGCTTGGGATGGCGTTATTTTTCCTTACAGGCATTCCGTATGCTGTGTACTTTATCGCAAATGATTTAGGCGGGTTTGCCCAGGCGGTTTCTTGGCAAATTGTACTTTTGGGTACGGTTTTAAGCTACGGCATTATAAAACTTGGGCTAAAAATTGCCGAAGGACATACCCTAAAACGCCAAATGTTATGTACTGTACAGGTTTTTGTAGAGGGATGCGGTGCGTCCTTTGAAGCATTAGTGGACACAGGTCACAGTTTAAAAGACCCTCTCAGTCAGTCTCCAGTGATCATTGCGGAATTTGAGCATGTAAAGGAATTTTTACCAGACTGCCTAAGGGTGTTATTTTATGAAAAGCGAGAGAACAACCTAACCGGGTTAATGTCTGCCCAGGAAAACACGTTTTATAAGCGCATTCGCATGATACCATTTTCAAGTATTGGACGGTCTAATGGAATGCTCATCGGCTTTAGGCCGGACATGGTAAAAGTAGAAGGCACTTTAGCAAACGTAATAATCGGCATCTATAATGATAAATTATGTAATGATGGGCGATATCAGGGACTGCTAGGCCCGGAGCTGGCATCCTCATTGCAAGCTTAAAAGTTTTGGGTATGAAACCCCATTTAAATTAGGAGGTAACTCACCATGTTAGGCGCATTGTATGAGAAGGCACGACGTTTAATTTTTAACGCACTTGCACTAAAAGATGACCAACGCAGCTACTACATAGGCGGAAGCGAAGTACTACCCGCGCCCCTGCCTTCGGAGGAGGAAGCAAGTGTACTTGCGATGCTTGGTACAAACGAAGACGCTCAAGCAAAGGCAACGCTAATAGAGCGCAACCTTAGGCTTGTAGTGTACATCGCCCGCAAATTTGAAAACACCGGAATAAATGTAGAAGATTTAATTTCTATAGGCACCATAGGCCTGATAAAGGCGGTAAACACATTTAGTGTAGACCGCAAAATTAAACTCGCAACCTACGCCAGCCGCTGTATAGAAAATGAAATTCTTATGTACCTACGGCGAAACACCCGCACTAAAAGCGAAGTCTCTATAGACGAGCCACTCAATGTAGACTGGGAAGGCAACGAACTACTGTTGTCAGACATACTTGGCACAGATGTAGATATAATATCACGAGATTTGGAAGATGAAGTAGACAAACAGCTTCTGAATACTGCCATGGAAAAATTAAATGATAGGGAAAAGCAAATTGTGAGTTTGCGCTTTGGGTTATTTACCGGCGGTGCCGGCGAAGAGAAAACGCAAAAAGAAGTTGCTGATATTTTAGGCATATCCCAATCTTATATTTCTCGACTGGAAAAAAAGATTATTGGACGACTTAAAAAAGAAATTAACCGCATGGTAGTGGAGTAAAGCAGAATAATTCAACTGGCAACAAACCGTTGCCAATTGAATTACTCAAAAACACATTATGTTGTGATGAATATCGGCGGTATGCTAATCGTATCCGATGAAGCATCATTGCCCAGCAATGCGCCGTATTTTTTATCAAACAATTTTAATAACACGGTTCTGACCCCATATGCTATTGCATAATCTGGCGTATCTTCATGCCAGAGCTCATCATAACCCCAGTTAGCATTTGAGATAAGACCTATTTTTGCCGCATCTGCCAATACGTCATCCGGCAAACTTAAACATCCTAGGAACTCTGCATACGTTAAATCCATCTTACATGCTCCTTTCTTTTTATTTTCTTTTGTAGCCCCTTAGTCACCCAGAATGTTTTTTCGGAGAAAACTTCAGGTGTTGGCTGAGGGGTTTTTTGGTTGTTTTGTTGCGAGTGTAGTCATTCATATTTGCATATGTACCGCCTCGCTAACAATTATTTTTTTGGTATATTAGTGTAAGCAACTTGATGGATTATCAGCAAGCTATTTGTATCGCCATATTAAAGGATAAAATCTGTTTTGTCTATAGCAATATAGCGATTTTTCGACAAAAATCTTTATGTGTTTTTTGCACACAACACAAGTGAAATAATATGGGACTTTAAACTTGAAATAAACCGCCAAGGATGGGTATAATACTACAAATCAACCTAGAGGGTGTGTTAGTAGTGCTTAATAATTTAAAAATAGCGGCGGCAACGCCAAAAATAGAAGTTGCAAATTGCAGTTACAACGCAGATAAAATTATTGCGCTAATGAAAAAAGCCAATGACCAGCAAGTACATTTGCTATGCCTGCCAGAGCTATGTATTACCGGTAGCACTTGTGGTGATTTGTTTTTGCAGCCGACACTGATAAATAGCGCCAAAGAAGCATTGTTAAAATTGGTAAATGCAAGCCGCACTATTGACACAACTGTTGCTGTGGGTTTACCAATAGATTACAACGGCAGATTGTACAATGGGATAGCCGTTTTTTTGCATGGAGAAATTCTAGGCTTTGTGCCAAAAGTATCGAGGCATTTTGCTGCGCCGCCAAACGAAAAAACAATTCATTTTAACGGAAGAAAAATATCCTTTGCCACAGATGCGCAATTTACTACCCTCAATAAAACTATATTTTCAATAGATGCAAATGACGGCAGTCAACCCTGTACACCAGTTGTTCTAAACCCCTCTGCCACACCAGAAATTATGGGCAATGCTGATTTTAGGAGAGATATGGCTAAGCAAAAATCTCAAATGTGTGTATATGTACAGACAAACGCCGGATATGGCGAAAGTACAACAGACATGGTATTTTCCGGCCATAACATAATTGCCGCAAATGGAGCGTTATTGCAAGAGTCACTGCCATTTGGCGATGGGTTTGTAGTGGTGGAAATTTCTTTGCCAAAAAAAATTCAGTTGGTTAGTGACACTAACCAACTGAATTGTAACCTACTCCAGCCCAGCACATCCTCCCACCCTTTTATTGCCGAGTGCAAAAACCCTGAAGAGGCCTTAAACATACAAGCAGCAGGTCTTGCAAAACGCATAGCAACTACAAAAAGCCAAACTGCTGTCATTGGCATTTCTGGCGGGTTAGACAGCTGTTTAGCACTGCTCGTAACGATACGCGCATTTAAAATGTTAAACAAACCCCTATCCGAAATTTCAGCAATCACCCTACCTTGCTTTGGCACATCTGTCCATACAAAAGCAAACGCACACAGCTTGTGCACGTCCTTTGGCATAACCTGTCGGGAGATAGACATTACCCCTTCTGTAACTCAGCATTTGCGGGACATTAACCACCCAGAAGGCAAATACGACATTGTTTTTGAAAATGCCCAAGCACGCATGCGAACCATGCTGCTAATGAATGTAGCAAACCAAGAAAATGGCATTGTAATCGGAACTGGAAGCCTGTCTGAACTCGCTCTGGGCTGGGCCACCTACAATGGAGACCACATGAGCATGTATGCAGTTAATGCAGGTGTCCCTAAAACCCTGGTACGCCACTTAGTGGAGTATATTGCCAAAAATCCACAGTTTTTAAATCTACCCAATGACAATGCGCCCCTTCTACTCTGCGAACAAAAAAAAGTATTGCATCGTATTTTAGCAACCAAAGTTAGTCCAGAACTACTGCCTACAGAGCAAAATACAGAAGAATTAGTTGGACCCTACGAACTTCATGATTTTTTTATATACCATATGCTGAGCTGCCACCAAACACCAACAGCAATTTTTGAACTCGCAAAAAAGGTTTTTGAAGGCAAATATAATAAGGCAGAAATTCTACACTGGCTAAAAACATTTTACAGGCGATTCTTCTCTCAGCAGTTTAAGCGCAGCTGTCTGCCCGATGCCCCACAAGTGGTTTCAGTATCCCTATCGCCTCGGAAAGGACTTCGCATGCCAAGCGATGCCTCTGCTCATGAATGGCTGACAGAACTATCTGCCCTTTCTCCACTGCGAGCGTGATTTTCGACCGGCAAGGCTTTCTTGCCAGCTTAGTACTAATCCCTTTGACTGTTTCCAAGAAAAAAGGTATCATTAATCTGAAAACAATAAACACAGAACTTTCTAACAACGTATATATATTTGCAACACACAAATTACACAAGGAGGCACAGCATGGGTACTTTAGGACTAGATACAGAACGTGGCCTATTTCTTGGCATAGACTTTGGCACAACAAACTCGGTAGTAAGTATCTACAATTTTCAGGAAGGTGTGGCGCAAACCATTCCAATTGACGGATCTAACATCTTCCCAACAGCAATCCAATTCGAATCCGATCCGGAGGACGAAAACAAATTATCTCGCATTTTTGGTGTGCAGGCACGAGAGGCTGCTATTATTTACCCAATGTCTACAATTTTGTCAATCAAGCGATATTTGGGCAGTGATCAAAAAATAACCATTCAAGTAGATGATAAGGAGTTTCAATTTACCCCGGAGCAAATTGCAGGTGAAATTTTAGGCTGCCTAAAACAAAAAGCAGACGAATATGCCCAAGAGGAACTTGGCATATCCGGGGAGTTTTCTGGCTGTGTTATAACGGTACCTGCAAACTCTACAGACAAACAAAAGAAAATGACTAAAGATGCCGCCATTTTAGCAGGATTTGATCCAGAAAACGTCTATCTACGCTTAGAGCCTGCCGCTTCTGCAATTTCCTATGCGGTAAACGAAGACGCGAACAAAAAAGTGCTTGTATACGACTTTGGCGGTGGCACTTTTGATGCCTGTGTTTTAGAAATCAAAATAGAAGAAGCCGGCGAACCCACAATTTCCATTGTAAGCACCTATGGAGACAATAATCTTGGTGGCAATGATATCGACAAGGTTATAATGGATATGGTTTATGAAGAATTTAAAAAACTAACCAACGAAGAGATCGACCTTTTTGACGAAGATGCTGACGACGGCGTATCAAAGCGCCAAAAGAAGGTTGCGCGTGTACGGCTGCAGCAAGCCGCAACACAGGCAAAGGAGCGCTTGTCTAAATCAAAAACCACAAAAATAGCCCTCGCTCCATTAATCCAGGAACCACGCATTGTTAATATCAATATGGAAATAACCCGGGAACAATTCCTATCTCACAAGCGTCAAAACCCACTTGGTGACAGTCCGGAAACTTTTGAAAAATTCCAAGACAAAACCGTTCGCGATCTCATAGAGCAAACGCTAACATGTGTAACCCACTGCTTAGAAGCGGGAAAACTAACCGAAGCCGACATAGACGAAATTTTCTTGGTCGGGGGAAGTTCTTCGATATTGCATGTAAGCGAGAAAATTACCGAACGCTTTAAAAAGAAACCATTTAAATCACGCATAAGCCCGGCACTTAGCATTTCTCAAGGTGCGGCCCATTATTGTAATATGATTATGATGCCAACCGTACGTGGGCCGGTTGTGCAGGAGCGCACAATTCACCCTCTCGGGCTTGAAATTGCCGGCCGCCGTTTTATGGAAATTGTCTCTGCGGGGCAGGATATTACGGCAGATGGCCTAATCATAGACGCAGCTGAGCCACTGATGACCAACTTTGACAATGTAACCAGTATGGCAATTGTTGTGTACGAAAGCACCATGCCTTTAAAGGAAAACAAACAAGTAAACCAAGAGGGCATGAAACGCCTGGCGGGGACATCTTTAAGAGGTATTCCACAAGGGCCGCGGGGGCAGGAAAAAGTCAAAGTCGTGTTCCATGTGGGGCAGGATAATATGCTAAAAGTTACAGCACGCAGTATGTCAACTGATGGTGTGGTAACAGAACTTTCTGTAGATGAGTTGTATAACGGCTAACATTATCGCAATTTACCTTGAAAACCATCGAAAGCGAGACCGAGAAGCAGGGCTTTAACTGCGTTCTCGGGAGAAGCTTAAGATGATTTTTAAGGTAATTGCCTATAAAGTGTAAGGGGCAGATCTGAATATGTCAGCAAAACGTGATATCCAGCGGCAATCTCTGTGGAAAAGCTGGATGAGTTTAGACGACACAATTAAAGAAGTTGCAGAACTTCGTGCATACGAATTATTTGAAAATTTAAAGCGAGCAGCCTGTGAAGCGCTAACTTCCAGTGCAGCTCGCTTTTCGCGTCTTGGTACAAGCGACGAAAACACTTACAGCAGACTGGTTGCACTAATGGAAACATACCAACAGATTATCGACTCTGCAGGTATCATGAACCATAAAGGACCGACGGTAATCCTTTTGCTATCAGGCATTTGCGAAGTGCTTGCCTCGCGACTAAAGGAATTTGAAGACGCTACAGGTGAGCACAACGGCAAAAACCCTATAACCCTGGAAAAGCAGATTATAACAGACCAAGCGACAGCATATATAAGCGAACAAATAGATAGGCTTAGCAAAAATCTTACATCACGGTTAAACGCCAAACATTACACAACACTTAACCCCAGCGTCTATATAGAAAAAATAATGCAACAAGAAATACTGCCTCAAGCACATGTCATCTTCCAAGAAGGACTACGTATTTGCCTAGCAAGCCTTAACGACCTACATTCACGTAAAGCAGCAGGACTGTACACCGAACTGATAAAGCGTGAGTGGGAGGAACTTGGCAATATTATTAAAGTGCAGGTTCTGGCAGTGGAATCTGCAACGACCGAAACCGATGCCTCTGAGGACGCGGATGCGCTTCCCGCTGTGTACCGTATTTTAGATATGTTACGAGAAGCATACCAACATATGGGTCCTACCATTGGCGAATTTCAAAAACTATTCAATTCGGCACCACTACCTGAACCAGAAATTACTTATGACGAATTTGCTCAAGATATGAACAATGCAATTACTTTAACCGCACCTGAAAATTTCGCAACTCATGATTTTTTTATCCTTTTAAAGAACGAGGCAATCGCTTTGTTCGACCAAGGGCAGCTTACAAAAACTGCATACCAGATACAAAAGACTACTAGTGACGAAAAGTTTCTGGCAGAGGGGATTAAAAAAGCCTTTGTCGATTTGTATGGGCTGTTGCACACACAAGCACAGCCCGCACCTATCAATGCAGAGGATCCAGAATTAGCACTCCAACACAATATTATAACCGGCATAACCGAAACCATAGAAATAAAAATCGAAAGCCTAGCAGATAGCTTTCAAACTTTTGACGAAGACGAACAAAATCTACTGCGCTCCTTCTCGGAAGAAAAAATAATGATATCAGATGAGGATAGAAATCGAATAGAAAATGATCTGTGCCTCGCATGGCTAGAATCCCCACCGACAACGGAATCTGACATAACCGAATTTTTTGCATCATTTGCAGGAAACGAGACGCTTGCTGCACTTAATGGGAGAATCCAAAAGAAAATTGATAACTATCTTGCCAGAACCGAAAAACTAACCTTTCGATTTAAAAAGGAAGTCCTTCTTTACGAGATATGTACTTATGAAGAAATCCTTACACATAGCGTTTCACGGCTAAGAGCATCGTCTTCTGCGGAGATAAGAGCAATATCAAATTTATTAGATGCCGCCTATACAAACCTAGAAATTTTATTAAAGAAAAATAACATCATGCCAATACGCCCGGCAACCCACGAAATGTTTAACGCCTTCTTGCATGATGCGCTTGTTGCAGAAAAGCATGAAGACTTTGCTAAAGGTGAAATTATCAAAATATTAAACACAGGCTACATGCAAAAAGAAAAAGTTATACTACGCGCCAATGTTATTGCGGCGAGGTAACGGTTATGAACTGGAGAAAATATAAAGCATTAAGCCCTCAAGATAAACGCGACGAGCGCTATTATATTATTGGGTTAGATATTGGAAGCGACTCGTCAGGCATTGCATTTTACAACCTGGCAACCAACGCTCCCGAGGCAATTGACCTAAGCGGCGGATATGGCAAGCCGTCTATACCCACGGCAATTCAATATATAGCAGATACGAAAGAATGGGTCTTTGGCGAATATGCGGTACTAAACCGTGGCGCTGGCACAGAAATCACCCTAACCGCGCTTGTAGAGCGGCTTGGACGCTTTGACCACATAGATATAGACCGCCGTTCTTTAAGCGTAGCAAGTGTACTTGGGCTCTTTATAAAAGAAATTTTGGGCAATGTGCGCAGCATAAACCCCAAGGCAGAAATTGTTGGCATTGTAGCAACGGTTCCTGCCTATTTTAGCGAACAGGCCTATGATGAACTTACACGGGCATTTAAACTTGCCGGTTACGAAAAAGAGCTTATCGCACTTGTGCCTGATAGGGAATGTGTGTTAGCCCATTACTACAAAAATCCACCGGAAAAAGAAGAATATGCACTGCTTTTAGACTTTGGCGCCCGAGAACTTAGGGGTGGGCTTTATAATATAAACGGCACAGCGATAACAAGCATGTCGTCACTTTTTAACGATAAAATTAGTATGACACAAATAAATAACGACATCACAAATTTTTTTGAAACCCTTGTGCTAAAAGAGGCTAGTAAGGACAAGCCCCTAAGCACAAGCCAACTACGCCAGTTACGAGAACAGGTTATCGCATTTTCTTATCAACACAGGGATATGCTATTTCAAAAAAACATACGTATAAAACCCATCCGCATGTATTTTAATTTTACCTACCCGCCTTTTCAACAAACCATATCAAACGCACAAATACAGGAATTGATACAACCATATGCCCGTCGCTTTAATGGGTTTATTAAAGGCGTAATAGAAAAAAGCATCTCAACTACAA
>Ga0123355_10000642_pt1 | contig 47390 bp, 40 predicted proteins | sample TergutEmb28metaG_3_FD_89872 | JGI IMG/M metagenome (GOLD analysis project Ga0123355, IMG submission 89872) | Embiratermes neotenicus P1 segment gut microbial communities from Petit-Saut dam, French Guiana - Emb289 P1 | ecosystem: Host-associated > Arthropoda: Insects > Digestive system > Gut ...
AGGCGTAGAACTGAATTTTTGCAACATTTGCAAAGCGACTGCATAGAATTAAAAAAAGAGCCATAGCAGTTTTATCTGCTATGACCCCTAAAAAGCCGTTAAGTTACCTACTTTGCGAACGCTTCACGATTTACATATTACTTAATATTCTACCGAAATCAACAAGAAAAGTCAAGAAATATTTTAGTAAATCCCCTGTATTTTCGGCTTTATTGCCTTTTTGGCATATAAAAGACGTAAAATAGAGGGGATTTTTTTCTATTCAGGGTCAAAATTGTGGTCAATTTAAGGAGGTTTTTACTATGCCACGCAGGGGTGAAAATATACGAAAGAGGAAAGACGGTCGCTGGGAAGGGCGATATATTGCAGGGCGCACACCTGATGGGAAAGCAATATATAAATCCGTTTATGGATATTCTTACGCTGAAGTAAAAGAAAAACTAAAAAATATCGACCAACAGCCACCGAAAATAGACGTGGTTTTTTCTTTACAGGGCATGCCAGTGGAAATGATTTGCAAAGAGTGGTTAGAGGACATCCGAGTTAAGGTAAAGGCTTCTACTCGTGGGAATTATATCGGGCATGTTGATACACATATCATACCGTATTTTGATGATATGGGCGGCAATCAGCTGACTAACGAAACCGCCAACGCCTTTATCCGCGCGAAAATTGACAGTGGACTTTCCAAGAAAACAGTTTGTGATATAGCCTTGATATTACTCCAAATCATAGAGTTTGCAGAGCGCAAAAAGTATATTGCCAACTTTGATTACAACGATATTTTTATTCCGAAAGCGTCTAAAATACAAGTGCCGGTTTTGTCTGTGGCAGATGATAACAAGCTTGTTTCTTATTGTTTTTCTCACATAGACCACAGCACAGCAGGTGTTTTGCTTGCCCGATATACAGGGATTCGATTAGGTGAACTATGTGCATTGACATGGCGAGACATTGACTTTGAAGCAGGGTTATTACATATTCGCAAGACATTGCAGAGAATTAAAAACACCGACCCGAATGCCAAGAGCAAAACCAAAATTATCATTGACACGCCAAAAAGTGCTTGCTCAATTCGTTCTATTCCCATTCCGGATTTCTTCTTGTCTGAATTGAAGAAACTAAAGGGTAATCAAGACCTTGATTGCTATATACTAAGTGGCACAAGAAAATATGTAGAGCCTCGATTATTCCAAAAAAGATTTACTAAGATTCTGGTACTAGCATGTGTAATGCATATAAATATCCATGTGTTAAGGCATACCTTCTCCACCAGAGCGATTGCACTGGGCTTTGATATTAAGGCACTAAGCGAAATATTAGGGCATGCAAGCGTAAAATTCACATTGGAATGCTATGTGCATAGTTCTGACGAACTGAAAAAAATGTACATGGAAAGACAGGCGATTTGCAGTTAGAAAAAAATCTATTCGGGGTCAAAATTAGGGTCAAATATTCTCAAAAGCCTTGTACAACAAGGCTTTTTCTGTGCTTGTTCGCAAAGTAGGTAACTTAACGAACGGCACTTTTACATTATTCTACTATAAAATTTCTAGGAGGACAAGACTCATGCGGAAAAATGCAAAAAGACGAAACATCATGACCAAACATCTAGGCAGACTGGCAAAATCCATGGTGACGATTTCGCTTGCACTGGTGCTAGCAGTAAGCGGGTTGTCTGTTACGGTATCAGCAACAGTTGTTGATGAAGAATTTACTGTGACAACAGCGCAAGGGATTAATGTTCGGGATACTCATTCCCCCAATGGTACACACAGAGGAGCATTGGCGCGTAACAGCGTGGTGAGGGTTGACAGAAGGGTAGTCGCGAATGGGTTTGAATGGGTTCGCATTAGTCGTGTGATTACGCGCGCAGGTGGTTCAACTGGAGCGACCAATGCGCAAATGGTGGGTAGATGGATGGCAGTGCGGAACACATCTAACGGCACACTGTTCGCCAATAGAACAAACGTGCACGGAATAATTCATTCACCGTCGGTTAGCCCCACGACAGGCACTCCACAAACAAGATTTTACTTTACAGCGCAGACTACACACCCAGTACCTAACGACCACCGTGTGTATCTTTCTATTGTTGGCCAAAACTGGGGACGTTGGCGCATGAACGGAAGCAACAATAATCGAACATGGACGCAAAATCTACATCCATTTCCTGTTGGAACACATACAGCACGGATTACAATCGTTGACGCAAATGGGCGAGAATTTACCAGTGCTAATATAGGAACTTTTCGTGTGGATAATAATACACAACAAAATAATACTACAAGACCACCTGTGCAATTGAATGTACCGCTAATTCGACAAGACGGGCAAGTTTGGAGCAATGTTTCTTTTGGACGCAACGCAACCATAGGTCCTGTGGGTTGTGTAGTTGTTGGTTTTGCTATGATAGAACGCTTTCGTCAAGGACAAACAGGGCAACCTGATAGAGCGTGGATGGTAAATTGGGTAAGTCGTCTGCGTTTCGGTGGAAATGGCAATGCTATTGTTTGGAGTTCTGTTGGGCCAAATGGAACAAGAACCGTTTCAATGACTGGGCTTGTCGGCGTACCCTCGCTTACCCAAGCTAATTTGCAACGTATTTACAACGCATTGCGGCAGAATCGACCTGTATTGATTCATTCTTCGGGTAATGGTCAACACGCAGTCGTTATAACTGGTTGGAACGGTAGCGCGACTGGTAATTTTCGTTTACAAGACTTTCGCGTGAATGACCCCCAGTCAACGCGCGCCCACACCAACTTGCAACAACATGTTAATCGTTTTCCAAGCAATCATAGAATTATGTACTAGTGTGGATCTAACATTCTCCCACCAATAAAGAAAGGATTTGAAAAATTATGAAGAAAAAAGTTGTTATAACTTTACTTGTTTTAGCACGGTTTAATACTAGCAGGGGGATGGATTTACTCTCAAAATAGAGAAATCAAAGCTGAAGAATATAATTATAACTCAAATAAAATTTATAATGATTACTCACACGACGCAAATATTCGTCATGCAAGTTCGACGGATTTTGTTCCATTTGGATATTTTCTAACTCTCAATGATTTACAGTATGTCGCTATTTCTAACAATTATTCGGGGTTGTTTTTGAATAACAGAGTTAATGTAAGGGCTAAATATAATATCCCTAGAACTCAGATTGAAGAGCTAGCAAAACAGCATAATGCAGAAATCATATTCGATTCTGCTCATGTTATATTGCATGGATTTGGAGAGTTGCGGACTAGAATATATTTTTACTTTTTCGGAGCAATTTCATGATGACAATGATTTGCATTTACTAATGTTAGAAATAGAAGCAAACGACATTGTAGATTATGCGTGGGTGTCTATGGCTAATTAATCGTGATTGCAGGCACAAAGCCCCATGCTCATGCATGGGGCTTTACTAGTGAGCTATTTCCTCATTCTTATAGTTTCACCCTTTTTGCTTTTCATGTAGTTATCCAGTGCGTTGTAGCGAATGAAATTGGGAGTTAAATCCTTGCCGTATATGTTTACATATTCTTGTACCATTGCGGGGCTACTATGCCCCAAAATGGTCTGCAAATCCTCTATGCTTCCACCGTTCATTATCCACCACTTGGCAAAAAAGTGACGATACAAGTGCACAGAGGTCTTTTCGACTCCTCTACGTCGATTATAGCGATAAAGAACAGTTGTTACACCGTCACATGTGAGTTGCTTGCCATGTATATCACAAAACAAATAATCCTCTGGCTCGCCCTTGCGATATATTAGATATTCTTGAAGAACTTTTGATAGACTATTTCCCATTGGAATGATAATCGGCTTACCATTCTTTGTTTCAGATAATACAATCAGTCCATTGTCAAAATCAAGGTCTTTTATTTTCACATTTATAACCGTACGGATGCGGTTGCCTGTACCCACCATATAATTGATCATAACCCATGAGCGGTATTCCGAAAACGTACATTTTTTGAGGTCGGGCTTTTTCAGTAGTCTGTCAAGGTCGGCTTCGCTGTATGTTTCTTTGATTGTCTTTTTCTGTTTAGGCAATTTTATCTTAAAACGTTTTATATATCCCTCGTCCATGAAATAATAGAATAAAGCGCGGATTCCTCTTAAATAGGTGTTAGTGGTGACTGTATTTGCGTTTGTGTTATTTGCCAAATATTCAATGTAGCCATAAAAGGTTTCTAGCGTGATGACGGCACAAGGTTGTTGAGGGTCAAAATATCGTTTGAAATACTTAAAACAACCCTCATAGTATTTGATTGTGTATGGTGATAACTTTTCAAATTTCTTTACTCGCATGAACTTGTCAAAGCCATCTTGCACGGACATAATTCCCATGTCTCTTTCCATCAAAATTGTCTGCATTAGGTAAAATCCTCCTTGATAAATTCTATTTCAAAGAGGGTGAAAAAATGCCTTTTTGTGACCTGATGATTATCCTAAAATCGTCAAAAAATCTTCGTGTCAAAAGCCAAATTTCCATTTTGGTTTGGATTTTTCGACAACGGTCGATTTTCGGACAAAGAAATAGGACAAACCATTGACACTCAACGGTTTGTCCTACATTTCGTGGACTTCTTCAATTTTTGTGGAGCCTGCAGACGGACTTGAACCCCCGACCTGCTGATTACAAATCAGCTGCTCTACCAACTGAGCTATGCAGGCTTAACCAATATAGTATAGCAAACATTGTGCAGTTTGTCAAGTCTTTTTTTCTTGACATTTTTCGCCGTTCGTGTTATAATGACGGTAGAAAATTGAGAGGATAAAATTATGTTTGACTCTTTATTGGTGCGATTGGCAATGATCATTGTTGCCGCAGGTGCATTTATGACGGGCATTGGTTTTTTTCTGGTTGGCGACATAGGGGATGGGATTTTAAACATGGTGGTTTCTGTTCTTGTGAGCATTGTCTTTGCTTGGGTTCTATAGAAGGAGGAATGTAGCGTGATTTTAATTTTTGCAGGACATATAATGTTTGTGATTGGTTATGTGTTATTGACTGTTTGGGCTACTATAGAGTTTATCAGCCCTTTGCTTTCGGTGCTATTCGCTGGAATGACTGTCGCGCTTGCATGGTTTGCGTTTCAGCGGCATTGGCCATTTTGACGAAATATTTCCCCGCCCTCTGCGCATGCAGGGGGTGTTTTTTTCTCACCAAAATTATCCGCAATTATTCGCCGAAATTTTACCCCCCGCAACCTTGACAGTCTTCGTCATGTTTGTTATAATAGAAAGAGATATTTTTGAAATGAGGTAACCACCATGAGAACTCCCGTGATTGCTGGCAACTGGAAGATGAACCTGCTGCCCGCGCAAGCCGCTGCGCTTGTTGAAGAACTCAAACCCCTGTGCGCTGCCGCCAACTGTGACGTTGTGCTGTGCGCGCCCTATGTTAACCTGCCCGCCGCCATGGCTGCCGCTGCCGGCAGCAATATCAAAATCGGCGCGCAAAACTGCCACTGGGCAACCGGCGGTGCCTTCACCGGCGAAGTGTCGGCGGACATGCTGAAAGCCATCGGCGTGGAATATGCCATCACCGGGCACAGCGAACGCCGCACCCTGTTTGGTGACACCAACGAAACCGTGCGTGACCGCAGCCGTGCTGCGCTTGATGCAGGCCTGACGGTCATCTTGTGCGTGGGCGAAGTGCTGCAAGAACGCCAGCAGGGGATTACATACGAAGTGGTGCGTCTGCAAACCAAAGTTGCGCTTGAGGGCGTGAGTGCCGAAGAACTGCAGCGCGTGATTATCGCCTATGAGCCCGTGTGGGCCATTGGCACCGGCTTGACTGCCACAGCCGAACAAGCCAACGAAGCCAACAAATGGATCCGTGACTGTGTGGCGGAGCTTTATGGTCAAGTGGCTGCTGATGCACTGGTTGTGCAATACGGCGGCTCGATGAACGCAGCCAACGCAGCTGAACTGCTCGCTCAACCTGACGTAGACGGCGGGCTCATTGGTGGTGCTAGCCTGAAGGCTGCCGACTTTGCGGCAATTGTGAATGCGGCGTAGCGCGCTGTGCATATTCGCCTGCGGCGGGCTTTGCTACTTTTTTGAAAAAAAGTAGCGCAAAAAACTTTAATTTGGATTGTGAAGATGTCAACATTTTTCGCCCTAACCAGCCGCATGAAATACATCCACCGCTGGGCACTCATGCGCAATGCCAGCGGAGAGAGCTTGAGCGAGCACACCTGCGAAACCGCCATGCTGGCGCACGCATTGGTAACGCTGCACAACACGCGTTTCGGCGGCAAGCTTTCGCCCGAGCGTGCGGCAACCCTCGCGTTGTTCCACGACCTGACCGAGGTGCTCACCGGCGACATGCCAACCCCTGTGAAATATCACAACCCCGCTGTGCGCCAGGCTTATGAGCAAGTGGAACAGGCGGCATGCTCAACGTTAGTGGGCCTGCTGCCCGAAGACCTGCGCCCGAGCTATCACACGCTGCTTTGCCCCGGGGATGAAGACGCGGCATACCTGCTGTTTATCAAAGCGGCGGACAAGTTATCCGCGCTCATCAAGTGTGTGGAGGAGCAAAAGGCGGGCAACTGCGAATTTTCGGCAGCATATGCGGCGACCTTAAACAAACTGCAAACCATGCATATGCCCGAAGTGGACTGTTTTTTGGCGGAGTGCTTGCCGGCATACGGCGAGCCGCTTGACGGGATGCTGTAAGCAGCCTAGGCTATAAAGATGAAGGAGAAATGCATTGAACACCTGCATGATTGAAACCAGCGCACGCCACGTGCACGTCACCCAAGAGGTCCTAGATAAACTATTTGGGGAAGGTTATGCGCTCACGCCTGTGAAAGAACTTTCGCAGCCGGGGCAATTTGCCTGCGCTGAAAAAGTATTGATTACTGGGCCAAAGGGCAAGCTCAAAGCGCGGATTATCGGCCCCGCACGTGCTGTAACACAAGTGGAGCTTTCTGCCACCGATGCCCGTGCATTGGGCATCGCCGCACCTGTGTGCGAAAGCGGCAAGACTGACGATACACCCGGCTGCACGCTCACTGGGCCTGCAGGCGAGATGGAAATTACACAGGGCTGTATCATCGCACAGCGGCACATTCACATGACTCCCGCTGACGCAGCACGCTTCGGCGTGGCAGACAAGCAAGTGGTGCAAGTGAAATACGCCGAGGGCTGCCGTCCCATTGTTTATGACGGCGTGTTGGTGCGGGTGAAAGAAACTTTCTTGCTGGCCATGCACATTGATGTGGACGAGGCCAATGCCGGCGGCATCAGTTGCAGCCAAACCAAAAGCCCAGTGGGTGAAATCATTGCCTAGTTTTAGTATGCATCTGGCGGTTGCGCGGGCGGTTAATGCTGCTCGCACGCCGCTTTACTTCGTTGGCGCGCTTGCGCCCGACGCCATGGACTACCCACACAAAGAGCAGCTGCATTTTCGCACGTGTGAGTATCGCGCAGATGAATTGGCTAAGCTTGCCCATGCAACGGACCCTGCCGATGATTTCGCCGAGGGTATATTGGTGCACTTGTTCACCGACTGGCTGTGGGACACCACACACATGATGCACTACCGCGAGCACGACCCCAGCGACGACTGGTGGAGGCGTTATCAGGCGCACACGGGCGAAGCGTCGTCGCACATTTACTACACCGAGCCTTGGGCGCAGCCATTGTGGCAGGCCATGCTCGCCGTGCCGCAAGAAAATTACGGCACCATTGCAGGCATCACGCCGCAAGATATCACCAATCTGATGCAAGGCGAAATGCGGCGAGTGCAGCGTGTGCGCGGGCCGTCGGCCTTCTTTTTTCCGCAGCTGGTGGAGGCATTCATCGCACAGGCAGCGCAAGACTATATAGCATGGAGAAACGCACATGAGTTTTCTGCATCAAAACATTGATGATATTCCAGTCAAGTGCAAAAGCAAGCATGAGGGCTACGCGTTTCGCAAGCAGGACTTAATCCCCATGCGGCATGCCAATTGCATGGCTGCACTGTATGAAATTCCGCCAGGCACTGCGGCCTATCCCTATCATTATCACACGCAAAACGAGGAGCTATTTTACATCCTCAGCGGCACAGGCACGCTGCGCACCCCACAAGGCGAGCGATCCGTGCGAGCAGGCGATGCGCTGTTTTTCCCCGCAGGTGAACAAGGCGCACATAAGTTGACAAACACCGGCGACGAGCCGTTGATATATCTTGACTTCGATACCGTGCATCCCGTTGATGTTGCGCTTTACCCGGATTCGGGGAAAATCGGCATTTGGGGCATGGGCATCAATCAGGTGTTTAAATCCGACACACAGGTTGATTATTACGAGGGGGAGTAGGCTGCGAGCCACCCTCACCCCTCGCGGCTCGGGGAGCTCCCTCCCAAGGAGGGAGCGGAGGATATAAGAGGATAACAATAGCGTAGCTTTCGGCTGCAAGCCCACGCTCCCTCCTTGGGAGGGAGCTCCCAACCTCGGGTTGGGTGAGGGTGGCGCACGAAGCGCAAGCCAGTTTATAAGGAAAGCGAGATTGTTGTATATGCAAAACAGCGTGCCCAGAGGCAGCGTAGCGTTACGTGAACGCGCACAGCGACATAATTTCACCCGAACTTACCGACTCTTTTAAAAGTCAATCAATCATATAATCCCACCGCGAAGCGGCTAAAGTTTTTTGGTTCTTTTTTTCAAAAAAGAACAGAAAAGGAGATTCTTATGCTAATCCCAGGTGAATACAACAACGCGGTGCCCAAGGCGCAGTTGGGCGTGATTGCCCTGCCCGGTTGTGAGCAAATGGCAGCAACCATCAATGACTACTTGGTGAAGTGGCGCAAGCCGCATGCTGCGGAATTACCCGAAGGCCATCCTCGCCGCGAACACTACGCGCAGGATTGTTATCTCATCAATGCCAGCATTGAGCGCTTTGCGACCGGTGAGGCCAAAGCGGTCATCAAGCAAAGCGTGCGCGGGCATGACCTGTTTGTGCTGTGCGACTGCTTTAACTATGGCGTGACGCACAAGATGTACGGCATGCACTGCCCAACCAGCCCAGATGAACACTTCGCCAATCTCAAGCGTATGATTGGCGCGGCGGCCGGCAAAGAACAACGGCTCACGGTCATCATGCCCATGCTTTACGAAGGCCGGCAGGACTGTCGTTATACCCGCGAAAGCCTAGACTGCGCCATGGCACTGCAAGAACTTGCCGGGCTGGGCGCGGCGAATATCATCACCTTTGATGCGCACAACCCGCGCGTCAGCAACGCCATTCCCAACTGCGGCTTCGAGAACGTGCCGCCGATTTATCAAATGATTAAGGCCATCGTTAACCACGTGCCGGACATTAACATTGATAAAGACAACCTCATGGTTATTTCGCCCGATGAAGGCGGCATCAAGCGCTGCATCAATTACTCCGAAGTGCTGGGCGTTGACTTGGGTATGTTCTATAAGCAGCGGGATTACTCTCGCGTGGAAGATGGCCGCAATCCCGTGGTAGCGCATCAATTTTTGGGCAGCAATGTGCAGGGCAAAGACGTTATTGTGGTGGACGACATGATTTCCAGCGGCGGCAGCATGATTGAAGTGTGCAAGCAATTGCGTGAACATGGCGCAAGCCGCGTGTTTGTGTGCACGGCCTTTGGCTTGTTCAGCTCGGGTCTTGCGCCAATGGATCGCGCCTATGAAGACGGTCTGTTCGACAAAATCTTCACCTGTGATATGATTTACACGCCTGAAGAGTTGCGGGCTCGCCCCTGGCATGTTAGCGTGCGCATGAGCAAATACATCGCATTTATCATCGACACCATGAACCACGATAAATCCATCAGCCGCCTGCTCACCCCCACAGACAGAATTCATCGTCTGCTGGTGAACAGAGGATATAGAATTGGTTAGCAGTGTTTCGCTTTCCAAGTTTCGGGCGGATTTGCATCCGCCCCTACAGATGGATGTTTTCTGAATACTACTGCGAGCCGCAACATGTAGGGGCGGATGTAAATCCGCCCGGGTGTTATTTTATAGAACGAGGTCTAACTCATTGCTCGCCGCCTTGCAACAACACAACGCAACCAGCTTTGCGATGCCTGGCCACAAGCGCAACACCGCGCTGTTAGGCAACGCCTTGCCCTATGCCATTGACATCACCGAAATTGCGGGTTTTGATAACTTGCAAAACCCACAAGGCCTATTGCGCGATACCATGCAACAGGCGCAGGCGCTGTGGGGCAGCGATGGCGCATATATCAGCGTGAACGGCGCAACCGGTGCTATCTTAGCGGGCATCCGCGCGATGACCAGCCCCGGCGACACGGTTCTGGTTGCGCGCAACTGCCACATGAGTGTGTTCCATGCCGTTGAGTTGTGCGGCCTGCATGCCGTGCTGCTTGAACCCGAGTGGCTACCCCACTGGGGCATATATGGCGCGGTTGCACAGGCGACGATTGACCAAGCCCTTGCGCAACACCCCAATGCCAGCTTGTGTGTCATCACCAGCCCGACTTATGAGGGGGTCATAAGTAACATACACACGGACATACCCTTGTTAATAGACGCTGCTCACGGTGCGCATCTAGATTTACCCCATGCTGATATTATTGTGCACAGCCTGCACAAGACCCTGCCTGCGCTCACCCAAACAGCCATGCTGCATGTGTGCGGCAACCGAGTGAACCGCGAGAAGCTCGAACATAACCTGCGCGTTTTTCAAAGCAGCAGCCCAAGCTATGTGCTCATGGCGTCCATCGCCGAGTGCATCGCCTTGCTGCAACAGCACAAAGCGCAATGGTTTGCCGCATGGGAAGAAAGACTGGATCAGTTTTATGCACATGCGCAACGCTGGCAGAATATCGAGCTGTTTGGTCACATTGAAGGTTCGGGCGGATTTGCATCCGCCCCTACAGACCCATCAAAACTGCTCATTCGCTGTGATGCGCAAGCTGCGGCGGAGCATTTGCGCAACCATGGCATTGAGCCGGAATATGCGCACCAGTGCCGCTTGTTGTTACTCACTTCCCTCTGCGACACGAACGACATGATGGCGCAGCTAACCCGCGCACTTGACGACTTGGATAATTACGCATTACGCATTACGCATTACGCATTAGATAAGCCTGAGCTTGGCGAGCTTTCAAATGGCTGGCAATACAATCCTCAAATTTCCCGTGCGTAGCACAAGCCAAAACGCAAAGCCTAGCATAGGACACAGCGAAGCGGCAAAAAAGTTTTTTACGCCACTTTTTTTCAAAAAAATGGTAAAAGGAGCCCCAATGAAACGTAAACACAAATGGCAAGATCCAACCATGATTTCAGAAAATAAACTGCCTGCGCGCAATCTTGCCTTGCCGTTTGGCGAGCATGATGCTTATTCGACCGACACCTCGCCTTACAAGCTCACGCTCAACGGCCAGTGGCGTTTTTTGTGGCAACAAGGCCTAGACCAAGACCTGCCGGTTGCGCGTTACAGCCGCCCGGAATATGACGACAGCGCGTGGGACAGCACCCCGGTGCCCAGCGTGTGGCAATTGCAAGGCTATGGCAAACCGTTTTATCTTTGCTCGTGGCTGCACGATAAATATGCGACCACCAAAAAGCGCAAAATCCCCACAGTATACCCCGAAACGAACGAAGCCGGGGTATATCGTCGCACATTCACCTTGCCGCAACACTGGAGCCGTCGCCGTGTGGTGTTGCACTTTGGCGCAGCCAAAAGCGCGCTTGAAGTCTACGTCAACGGGCAATACGTGGGTTGGTCACAGGGCAGCATGACGCCCGCGGAGTTTGACGTCACTGAGTTTTTGCAGCCGGGCGAAAACCACATCACCGCCATTGTGTATCGCATCAGCACGGCATTTTATCTGGAAAATCAAGACATGTGGAACTTTTCCGGCTTGTATCGGGAAGTTTATCTCGTGGCAGAGCCGCAGGTGAGCATCTATGATATATTCGCCGACACCAGCTTGACCGACGACTTCGCCACCGGCACGCTGAAAGCTGAAATCACGCTATTTAACAGCATGGCGCAGCAAAAACAGGTGCAGGTTTCGCTGTGGGTGAATGATGAATGCGCAGCCCGCCAAACTGTGCTCATCGACCCGCATGACTACAACATCATCCCCTTTGCGCGCCAGGAATTCCCCGGCCTTGCGCATTGGAGCGCCGAACAACCCAACCTGCATACCTTCCAAGTGATTGTGCACGACGAACACGGACAGTTCATCAGCAAAAAGCGCATTCGCATCGGCTTTCGCCGCATGGATATCCATGGCAATGTGCTGAAGTTCAATGGCAAGCGCGTGGTCATCAAGGGCGTGAACCGCCACGACTTCGACCCCGACCACGGCTGGCATGTCCCGCGTGAGCGTACATACGAAGATTTATATCTGGCCAAGCGGGCGAACATCAACGCCATTCGTTGCGCGCACTATCCCGACGACCCGTTTTTCTATCAGCTGTGCGACGAACTGGGTTTTTACGTGATGGATGAAGCGGATTTAGAGTCACACGGCGTGCGCCGCAAGAATTGTCCCGGCGGGCACCCGCAGTGGCGTGCAGCAGTCATCGACCGTGCCGAGCGCATGGTGCTGCGTGACCGTAGCCATGCCTGTGTGTGCTTTTGGAGCTTGGGCAACGAGGCTGGTGATGGGCTGAACTTCCTATATGAGCGTGAAGCCATTTTGCAGCTGGACAAAAGCCGCCCCATTCACTACGAGGGCGATTTTGACTACACCAAAAGCGATTTCATCAGCCGCATGTATCCACTGCAGGGCATCGTTAAGCTCATGCGTGAGCAAAAAGCCTACAAACCCGAGTGGTTCATGGCCATTGCAAACAGGCTAGCGGCCGATAACAAGGCAATTCCCCAAAGTGTTTATGCCACTCACCCGGTGATGTACTGCGAATATGCCCATGCCATGCACAACAGTTTGGGCAATTTCCGCGAATACGTGCAGGACTTTGAGGATTACCCGCACATGTGCGGCGGCTTCATTTGGGATTACGTTGACCAAACCATTCGCGCCAGCGAAAAGATGCAAACACAGCATCCGCCCGGCACATGGATTTATGGCGGCGACTTCGATGAAGGCAAATCGAGCCACTACTTCTGCAACAACGGCATCATTTCTGCCGACCGCAAACCTCACCCGTCATACGATGAAGTCAAGCAGGTTTATGCCAATGTGAGCGCCGTGCATTTTCACGCAGGGGCGCAACGTGTGACGCTGCGCAACAAAAGCCTGTTCACGCCCATGAGTGCCTATGAAATCCACTGGCAGCTCAGCAACAACGGCCACGCGGCGCAGCAGGGTATTCTGGACGAAGTTGACATTGCACCCGGGCAAAATCTGCAAGTGCACGTGCCCTTTAATCTCAGCCCAATCACCGCGCGCGGCGAACTGCTGCTGTCCATCACCTTCAAATTGCGTCACACCCAGCCTTGGGCGGCCGCGGGCTATGCCTTGCGGCACGATCAATTTGTGCTAAATCCTTGGCAGCCGCCTGCATTGCCAGCTGATGGCAGTCTGTTGGAATGCAAACGCAAACGCGGGCAATGGATATTGCAAAGCGGCAAAGTGAAGGCGGTGTTCAAACGCGGCAGACTTTGTTCGCTGGACTTCGGTCAGGGCGAGTTGATTGCGCAAGGGCGCAAGCTTGGCTTGCAACCCAATGTTTTCCGCGCGCTTACGGACAACGACACCGGGTATATTAATTTTGCGCCGTGGTTGTCGCGTTTTCATCCGCTGCGCCTGTGGAAGACCAGCCAGCGCGGGCTGTTTGCACTGAGTTCGCGTGTGCGCCGCGTGAGTGATTCCCACGTGCGCATGACGGTGCGCTGGGCATCGCCGCTGCACTTGACCGGCTTGCGCACCACCTATGACCTGCACGCTAGCGGACAAATTCAGGTGCACCACCATGTGCGCGGATTGCTATTGCCCATGCTGCGTGTTGGCATGAAATTGGGCATCGCGCCCGAGCTCGCACGTGTAAAATGGTATGGCCGCGGGCCAAACGAGGCCTATTGCGACCGCAAAACCGGGCAGCAAATTGCACTGCACGACATGCCGGTGGAACAGCTTACTCACCACTACACACGCCCGCAAGAAAACGGCAACCGCGAAGACGTGCGCTGCCTTGCTCTAGTGGATGGCAACGGTGCTGGCTTGCGCGTAGACGCAGAAACTACCGTGAACTTCAGCGCAGGGCATTTCAGCCCCAACAAGCTCGATGCCGCAAAGCACATTCACGAGCTTGAGCCTGACGCGCACATCACCCTGTGCGTAGACGGCTTCTCACGCGGGGTAGGCGGCGACTTGCCCGGCAACGCGCTGCTGCATGAGCCCTACAAACTCAAGCCGCGCGCATACGAGTATAAATATACGATTAGCAAGGCGTGAATTTTGCAATTTTTTTGAAAAAAAGTTGCGCAAAAAACTTTTTCGTCGCTTCGCTGCGGACTATTTATGGAAGTTGAAAAAGCAAGCCTCGGCTCCTTCCTCGGGAAGGAGCTGGCGCACCTCGGGTGCGACTGAGGAAGGCTCGCGGAGCGAAGATTTTCACGATAGTCGAAAAAACAAGCCCCAATTCCCCTGCGCAAAAAACTTGCCTTCATTTATTCCAAACTCAATATAAACACACCGCGAAGCGGATAAAGTTTTTTGGTTCTTTTTTTCAAAAAAGAACAAGAAAAAGGAGAAACTCTCATGCAGCATTTGCAAACGATACAAGAACAATATGAAGCCCTCATCGCCCGCGCAAACGTGCCGAGCGAAAACAACGGCGTGTTCACGCGCTGGCAGCACCCGGTGCTCACACGCAACCACGTGCCACCCACGTGGATGTACGACTTTGACCCCGCAAGCAACCCGCTTGGCCTGCAACGGCTGGGTGTGAATGCCACGTTCAACAGCGGCGCGATTTACAAGGACGGCATGTATTATCTGGTCGCGCGGGTGGAGGGTCACGACCGCAAGAGCTTTTTTGCGCTGGCGAAAAGTGAAAAACCCACCGAGGGCTTTCGCTTTGTGTGCCCAATTGAGCTGCCCGACACCTGCCCCGAAGAAGTCAATGTGTATGACATGCGCTTGACCGAACACGAAGACGGCTGGATCTACGGCACATTTTGCAGTGAGTCGAAAGACCCCGATAACGCTGACCCCAGCGCAGCACTTGCGGATTGTGCCATTGTGCGCACGCAGGATTTGCTTGACTGGCAGCGTCTGCCGAACTTGAAGTCGAAGTCTTCGCAGCAGCGCAATGTTGTGCTGCACCCGGAATTTGTGGATGGCAAATACGCTTTCTACACCCGCCCGCAAGATGGTTTCATTGACGCGGGCAGCGGCGGCGGCATTTGTTTCGGGCTGAGTGATACCATCGAAAACGCCGAGGTAGGCGACGAGCGCGTCGTTAGTCCGCGGCGATATCATCAAATTACCGAAAGCAAAAACGGCGCCGGTGCCGTGCCTATCAAGACAGCACACGGCTGGTTGCACATTGCCCACGGCGTGCGCAACACGGCTGCCGGGCTGCGCTATGTGCTGTATGTCATCATGACTGACCTGAACGAACCTTGGCGTGTCACCCACGAGCCCAGCGGCTTTTTCATCGCACCGCAAGGTGATGAAAGAGTCGGCGATGTGAGCAATGTGGTGTTTTGCAATGGCGCCGCGCTGGACGACGACGGCAACCTGACCATTTACTATGCCAGCAGCGACACCCGCCTGCACGTGGCAACCACAACACTTGAACGGCTCATTGACTACACCCTCAACACCCCGCGTGACCCTGGTCGCAGCCCCGATTGCGTGAAGCAGCGCAAGGCCTTAATTTCGCGCAACGAGGCTTATCTGGAGTGCCAACGCTGGCTGGCTAACGTGCCTGCTGCAAGCCGTTGGCGTGCCGAGCTTGAAGCCATCGCCGCCGATGAACCTCGCCGCACCGATGCCTTCTACCGCGATTTGGCCTTTGGCACAGGCGGTCTGCGTGCGGAAATCGGCGCGGGCAGCAACCGCATGAATCACTTCACGGTGGGTCGTGCCACGCAAGGCCTCGCTAATTTTATCATGAAGCAACACCCTGAAGAAGCCAACGCGAAGCAGCTCAAGGCAGTGATAGCCTACGACACACGCTATTGCTCGCAGGAGTTCGCACAGCATGCCGCACAGATTCTGCAAGGCAACGGCTTTGCGGTATATCTGTTTGCGCAGCCGCGTCCCACGCCCATGCTGAGCTTCGCTGTGCGTCATTTTGGTGCGCACACTGGTATCGTCATCACCGCCAGTCATAATCCACGAGAATATAACGGCTTCAAGGCTTATAACTCCACCGGCGGGCAGCTGACTGACGCCGCCGCGGGTGAAGTGCTGCGCGAAATGAACGCCTTGGATTATTTTTCTCCCATGCCGCTTGGGCAGGGGAAATTGAATGAACTCAGCGAAGAATTCGATGAAATTTATTATGCAGCTGTGGAGAAATTCCTGCAAAAACCCGCAGATGGCGATAGCCTGAAAATGCTATATAGCCCACTGCATGGCACGGGTCTTTTGCCGGTTACCGGGCTGTTAAAGCGCTTGGGCTATGGCGAAATTGACGTGGTGCCATCGCAAGCCTATCAAGACGAAGGCTGCACGTTCCCCACGGTGGCAATGCCCAACCCGGAAGAAAAATGCGTGTTTGAGCCCGCCATGGAAATCGCCAAAACGAGCCGACCCGATGTCATTTTCGCCACCGACCCCGACGCGGACAGAATTGGCGTGCTGGTGCAAAACGGTGATGACTACGAAGTGCTCAGCGGCAACCAAACCGGTGCGCTGCTGGTGGATTACGTGATACAACGCGGCGGGCTGCCTGCGAACCCGGGTGTGGTTAGCACGGTTGTCACGGGCACCCTAGCCGAGCGCGTTTGTCGCGCAAACGGTGTGCCGGTGCAGCTTGTGCTCACCGGGTTTAAGTATATCGGCGAGGTGATGGACGAGTGGACAACGAACCGCGCACATGATTTCATCTTTGGTTTTGAGGAAAGTTACGGTTATCTGCTGGGCGACCATTGCCGCGACAAAGACGGCGTGATTTCGGCAGCGCTCGTGGCAGAAATGGCTCTTTTTCACAAGCGGCAAGGAAAAAGCCTTTACACCGCATTGCAAGCGTTATACGCGAAATATGGCCCCGTGGCAGATTTGTTGTATACCCATCAAGCCAAAGGTGCGGCAGGTGCGGCACAAATTGGCGCGTGGATGCAGCACATTCGCAAGCATTTTGCAACTTGCTTGCCGGGTGAAACTGTTGTGGCCATGGAGGACTATCAAACCCAGCAAACACGTGATTTACGCACTGGCGAAACTGCTGCGATCACTCTGCCCAAGAGCAACGTGGTGAAGCTGCACTTGGCCGATGGCAGCTGGTTGGTGCTGCGTCCCAGTGGCACCGAGCCAAAAATCAAGCTGTATATCTGCACCAATGATGCCTTCAAGCCGGGCGATGACATTGCAGCGGCTGAATCGCGTGCAGATGAAATCCTAGCCAAAGCGATGGAGATATTTTCATGAAACACAAACAGCTTAAAGTCATAAAAGTCATTGTGGTTATCTTGCTTACGATGCTTCTCATCGCTAGCTTGCTTGTTGCGGCACTCGGTTTGGTATATCCAGCTGTGTTGCGTGCACGACATCGCATTGATACGCCCAATGGCATTGACCGAATGGAAGTTGTGACTATTGGCGGTGTAGACCAAGCCTTATATTTCAGAGGACAAGATGTTGAAAACCCTGTGATTTTGGTTATTCACGGTGGGCCGGCTTACCCAACCATGCCGCTTTTGCACACGTTTCAATTTCCGTGGGAATATTACTTTACGATTGTGCATTGGGATCAGCGAAATGCAGGCAGAACGTTTTTCTTAAACGATCCAGCAGAAGTATTTGAAACGCTGAGCTTTGAACGAATCGTGCAAGATGCTTACGAAGTAACTCATCATGTCAGAGAAGTGCTAGGCAAAGACCAAATTGCAATCATGGGCTATAGCTGGGGTTCTGCGATAGGCACAGCACTGGTGCAAACCCACCCTCAATATTTCAATGGTTATATTGCTGTGGGGCAAACCATAGACAGAAATTTGGCAAGACCAGTTGCATTTTCGGCCTTGCTTCAAGCAGCGCAGGAAAGCGGCAACAGCAGGCATATCGCACAAATCGAAGCGTTAGAGCCCTGGGCGATATATTTTGATAATTCGTTGACAGGTCAAATCAGGCAATGGCAAGCAAGATATGGGCAGGCCAACACCGGCTCGGATTTGCGCTCGATTTTAGATATCATGATGTCTCCGTATTATCAATTTCAGCACAAAACATATTTTATGCGGAATTTTCAGCGCTGGAGCACGCCCCTAACGTTGCGGTATTTTAATGCGCGAGATTTCGGTGTGGAATATAGCGTTCCAGTGTTCTATATTCATGGCGTTCGGGATTTTCAAACACCCTACCCAGTTGCCAGAGACTTTTTTGATGAAATCATAGCACCGCACAAAGCGTTTTTCTCCATTCCAGATGCAAGTCATGATGTTTTTCGTGAAAACAACGAAGAACTTACTCGTGTGCTTATAGAAGAAATTCGCCCGACTTTAGTTGGGACATCATGAAAGACAATGTTATCAATGACCTAAGGTAAGCTTTGTGAAAAACGCAGATTTTTTATTGACACATCGTGAATTTTCTGTTATAATGGTAGCATCTCGGAAAAAAGAAAGGAATTTTTTATGAAAAAGCGTATACTTTCCCTCGCCCTTGTGCTGCTGCTTGGCATGGCAGTGCTTGCGCCCGCAGGTGCGACGAATCCCGGTGATGTTGGCAGCGTCATTTGGATGGGCGCGAACAACACCATCAGCGTGTTTGAGGTCTACAGCGGTTCCGCATCTGGCGGAACGTTGCTAAGAGATGAAATCTGGATGCATAACACAATAACTGACGAGCTTGTGATGTTAATACGAGCAGGCAATTGGGGCGGTGCGACCTTTAACATGCTCATGTTGGATCAACGCATCAACCAGCGTTTCTTTGCTTATTCTGCCGGCACTGCGTTTTCAGGCCATCATACCGGTGTGATGTTCCACGACATTGTGTTGCGCCGCAGCATTTTCCTGCCCCACATGATGTATATTGAGAGCATCACCAACCAGCGCGTTTATGTGCGCCATATCCCTGCGCTTGAAGCTTCTGTGCCCAGCGGAACGTTCTTCTTTTACATTTCAGAGCTTGCCACTGGCAATGTTACACTACAGTCCAGCACCCCCGAAACAACTTCATCCACGGCCATGGTTTGGTTATTGCTTGTGGTTGCTGCGTTGGCTGGTCTGTTCTGGCTGCTGTTTGGCGGACTAATTTAAGTCGCTTCGCTGTGTCCTAATCACCTTGAATCTAAAATTTAACACTAGTGTCTATCACAACATAGGAGATCACCATGAAAAAATGTCTTAGCCTGATGCTTGCGCTTTTGCTGTGTCTCGCGTTGTTTGTGCCCACCGTGTCCGCGAACTACACCTTGGAAAACGCCTACGATTACACGCAAGATGCCCCTGCAGACGACGACACGGGTTCAGACGGCTTTGGCAGCATTGAACGCCCAGGCGAAACAAGATGGCAAGTGGTGGTTTTGTTTTTATATGACCTGTTTGCCATGATTTTGGGCTTTGTGGGCAACATGTTTAGCGCGCTCCTAAGTGCTTTAGATAGCATCTTTAGCGCGACATTCAGCTTTTTGGGCAGCCTGTTTTCCTTGATTGTGGGCTTTGTGTATCGCTTGCTTGCCATGCGCAATGCCGAGTAAAATTATTTTGCCAAAAATACTTGACAACCCTTCTTATATGTGCTATAATAGTTGCACCTGTGCGGAAGGGTTTTATTTTTTTGCCCAATTTACGCAACAGGGAGCCAATTATTTTAAGGAGGCGCTAAACATGCGTGTTAAAATCGTAATGGCTTGCCAAGAATGCAAGCAACGCAACTACAACAAAGTGAAAAACAAAAAGAACACAACCGAACGGCTGGAGCTGCAAAAATATTGCCGCTTTTGCAAAAAGCACACCGCGCACCGCGAAACGAAATAAAGGAGGGCGATTGCTATGGCAAAAAAAGACAAAGAGCAGCTTGAAGCTGAAAAAAAGCTGAAAGCCGCTGAGAAATCTGCCCCGAAAAAAGAGGGAAAAGCCAAAAGCGAGAAGAAAAAACCTCGCCGTCGTGGCTGGTTCAAACGTTTTCGTGGTGAAACCAAAAAAATCACTTGGCCAGATGGCAGAACTGTGGTTAAATCCACTGGTGTTGTTATCGTCACCATTATTGTGGTTGGCTCGTTGATTTGGGTGATCGACTGGGGCTTGGGCTTTGGGTTGGGGCAAACGCTGCAGCTTGCCGCAGGGCGTGAGCTTGGCCAGCAAGAAATCACGACCACCATGCCCAGCGATGAAGACTATGGCTTGGCGAACGATGAAATCACTCAACCGTCGGCCGAAACCACCGTGCCTGCTGATGTGACCGAAGCTGAAGAAGTCGAAGCCACTGAAGCGCAAGAACCGGTTGATGAAAATGACGCGAACGATGAACTTGCAAATGATAACGACAACGAAGAATAGGAGCACAACATGGACGCACGCTGGTATGTGATTCACGTGTACTCCGGCTATGAGAACAAAGTGGCTGCCAACATCGAAAAAGTGGTCGAGAATCGCGGCATGCAAGACCAGGTGCAGGGTGTAAAAATCCCCACCGAAACCGTGATTGAAACCAAAGAAGGCGGCAAAAAACGCGAGGTGGAACGCAAGTTGTTCCCCGGCTATGTGTTTGTGAAAATCGCTACTTTTCTTGATGACCACGACCAGCCCAAAATCACCGATGAGTGCTGGTGGGCAGTGCGCAACATTCGCGGGGTAACCGGCTTTGTTGGGCCAGATAACCGCCCCGCTCCGCTTGAAGAAGAAAAAGTCATCGAAATGGGCGTGGAGCAACGCCGCGTGGAAGTGAACTATCAACCGGGCGATGAAGTCAACATCATCCACCCGAACTTTGAGGGATTCACCGGCCGCGTGGAAAGTATCAACGAAGAACAGGGCACGGTCAAAGTGGCCATCACCGCTCTGTTTGGCAAAGAAACTGTTACCGAGCTTGCAATGGATTGGGTCGAAGCCATCGATTAGTTTGTTGCAGTGGGAGAAGTGTGAGCACTTCGCCATCACCACTTAATTTTAGGAGGAATTTACCCCATGGCACAAAAAGTTACCGGCTACATTAAGCTGCAAATCCCCGCCGGCAAAGCAACTCCGGCACCGCCCGTGGGCCCCGCGCTGGGTCAACATGGCGTGAACATCATGGCGTTCACCAAAGAATTCAATGAGCGCACCAAAAACGACATTGGCATGATCATTCCCGTGGTCATCACGGTGTATGCCGACCGTACGTTTAGTTTTATCACCAAAACACCGCCCGCCGCCGTGCTGATTAAAAAAGCAGTTGGCCTTGAAAAAGCCTCGGGCGTGCCCAACACCACCAAAGTGGCCACCATCACCCAAGAGCAAGTGCGCCAAATTGCCGAAACCAAAATGCCCGATCTCAACGCCGCCAGCGTGGAAACTGCCATGAAAATGATTGCAGGCACCGCACGCAGCATGGGCGTTGTGGTTGCAGACTAACGAAAGGGGAAACGACAATGAAACATGGCAAAAAATATAATGACCTAGCAAAACAAGTTGACCGCGCGAAATTGTATGACCCCGACGAGGCACTGCAACTGGCCATTGACACCGCAAAAGCCAAGTTTGACGAAACCGTTGAAGTGCATGTGCGCTTAGGCGTTGACGGACGCCACGCCGACCAACAAGTGCGCGGTGCAGTCATCCTGCCCAACGGCACCGGCCGTAAAGTGCGTGTGGCCGTGTTCGCCAAAGGCGACGACGCTCGTGCCGCAGAAGAAGCTGGCGCAGAAGTCGTGGGTGCCGAAGACCTCGTGGCACGCATTCAAGGCGAAGGCTTCATGGATTTTGACGTAGCGATTGCTCATCCGAGCATGATGGGCCTTGTGGGTCGTTTGGGTAAAGTGCTTGGTCCTCGCGGGCTGATGCCCAGTCCCAAAGCCGGCACGGTTACACCCAACGTTGCCCTTGCGGTTGAAGAAGCCAAAGCGGGTAAGATTGAGTACCGTCTGGACAAAACCAACATCGTTCACTGTCCCATTGGCAAAGCGTCGTTTGGGCAAGAAAAGCTGCAACAAAACTTTGACGCGCTGCTGGACGCATTGGTGAAAGCCAAGCCTGCCGCCGCCAAAGGGCAATACATCCGCAGCTGCACCGTGGCCGCGACTATGGGTCCTGGCGTGCGCATTAACCCCGCAAAAGTGGTTGCGACTGTGTAAATTTTGAATACTTGTTTCTCTCGCTGACCGATATGGCTTAGCGAGAGATCGTTCCATTTATTCCTTACATTTGACAAACAGACCTGGACATGCTATAATTGTAGAAGGGTGATGTCGAACTTTGCGTTAATTTTTGTCAATTTATTCGCGCGACTGGAATAAAATGGAATTGAGTTGTTATTAGAATGGAGGACAAAATTGGCTAAATTATCAGTGCCCAAGTATGTGACTCCCATTAGAGAGAAATTTTTATCAGAGGGCATCAATCAAAAAACAATAACTGAGGCGGTCTATAAAATCTTATGTGAGAATGCTATGCTGATGCCTCCGGTTCGACCAGAGCGTATCGCTATGGCGCAAAATTTTTCTTTATATACTGTTGACTTCCAAGATAAAGGTATCACGGGATTGATGACAGACTTATCTGAAAGTTATGGCGACTTTGGCAAGCGATTTATTGTTTTGGAAAAAAGCAATGAAAATGTGCATCGAAAAGTGGGAACGATTGCGCACGAGCTAGGGCATTTCTTCATGCACTGTAATAATAATGAAGATTTCAACGATGTGCACATGCAACCAAACTATGATCACCCAGAGGGGTTTAAAATATTGACGACTGAGCAACAAGAAAAGGACGCAACGCTTTTTCGCAATGAACTATTAATGCCTTGGCACCATCTAAAGCCTTTTGTAGACCAACGAATGGGAAAAACCTGGGACGAGATTTCGAGTGACATCAAGAGACACTTCGAGGTACCGAAACATTGGGCGATAGCGCATTTAGAGTGGCGCGGATTTGACTTAACTAACCCGAGACACGAGGGAGGCTGTTAGTTTTTGGATGTTGACAAAATATTGCACAATGTTAAACGAGGCTCTCTTGATGATTCCGAACTCAATGAAAGACGAATAGAAGAATCGAATCCGCTATCAGATTCACAATCGTCTGATCAGGAAAACACGGACAAGCTCGACAAGAGCATTATCCATTTGTTTTCCCAACATATCGAAGATTATAAAAAACGCGAAAATCAAAAACGTTCACTAAAATGCTGCTTCTTTTGGATAGTGATGCTTCTATTCGTTGTTATGATTATTGCTCCCATCATCATTGTGATTTTATTGATTGCTCTTCGTAGTGAAATGTGGGTTATCATCACTTCTTTGCTTGTAGGCTTTGCTGAGATTCTTTTAGCAATCAAAACAATCCCAGAAATAATTGCAAAGTATTTATTTAATCGAGACGAAGACAGAAACCATAATGAACTCATGGTAAAAGTGTTTGAACAAGACACGCTTTGGCATGAATCGCGAGACAATAAGCTCAAAAAATAACCAAACCCCGCCCGATTACCTTCGGGCGGTTCGCTTTACAGAAAGGATTGATATACCCATGCACAACGTATTCATCGATGGCCGCAGCGGCACCACTGGCCTGCGCATTGAACAACGCCTGGCCAACCGCCGCGACGTGAATCTGTTGGTTTTGCCTGCGGAGATACGGCGCGACCAGGCTGCACGCGTGGACATGCACAACCGCGCGGATGTTTCATTCCTGTGCTTGCCAGATGAAGCCGCGAAAGAAATCGTGCAACTCGTGCGCCCCGAAACGGTGATTATCGACGCTTCCACCGCGCACCGCATTGCGCCTGGGTGGGCCTACGGCATGCCCGAACTTGGTGCGGATTATCGCGCGGCGATACAAAACGGCAAACGCATTGGCAACCCTGGCTGCCACGCCAGCGGCTTTATCGCGCTGGTTCGTCCGCTGGTGCAAGCCGGGCTGATTGCCCAAGACGCGCCGCTGAGCTGCGTTTCGCTCACGGGCTACACTGGCGGCGGCAAGGAGATCATCGATAAATATGAAGCCGAAACCCGCACGCGCGGCGACGTGCTTTGTGCGCCCATGCAGTATGCGCTGCCGCAAGAGCACAAGCATTTGCCCGAGATGGTGGCGCACACGGGTCTGCGGCATGCACCTGTGTTTTGCCCGGTGATTGCCGACTACCCCTGCGGCATTGAGCTGACGGTGCCGCTGCATGGCGTAAGCCGCTCTGCTGTGCTGGATTGCCTGCGTGAATTTTACGCCAATGCTGCGATGATTAACGTGGTTGATGACCCCGATGCACGCCCGGCTAGCTTGATGGATGGCCGAGACAGCATGGAAATCAGCGTGCACGGCCACGACGAACGCCTGCTGCTCATTTCGCGTTTTGATAACCTGGGCAAGGGTGCCAGCGGTGCTGCGGTGCAGTGCCTCAACCTCGCCATCGGCGCGGATGAACAGGAGGGTCTGGTGCTATGAAACGCTTGCTAGCTGCCGTGCTTGCGCTGCTGCTGTTGGCGGCTTGTGCTGCGCCTGTGCTGGATGTGCCCGAGGATGAAGTGACCACCACGCAAGTAGTTGAACATCCCCGCCCATTTACGTCAGAAGAAATCGCTGAAATCACCCAAGGGTTGTTTACAGTGGGTGACTTTGTGGAGGCGTTTCCCGCTTATGGGTATTGGCTAAGGCATGATGAACACGGATTTAATATCTGGTTTGACTTTCTTCCGTCCGACCACCCATCACGGTTGTACAGTTCTTATCTAGGGGCGCAGCCGTGGTTGCAATTGCGCATACTAGATCATTTTCGCTATTCTTATTATCTTCTCCAGCATACAGAAACCATGCCAAGCTGGCTGTTAGATAAGACCGTAGAAATCGTTCGAGCTGATATTTTCACTCAAATGGAGGAATACCATGACGAAAATTAACGGCGGAGTTTGTGCCGCCAAAGGCTACACCACAAACGGCGTGCTATGCCGCATCAAACCAACGCGCACCACGCCCGACCTCGCGCTCATCGTGAGCGAAACACCCGCCAATGCGGCCGCGATTTACACGCAAAATCTCGTGCAGGGTGCACCCATCACCGTGACGAAAAGTCACCTGCAAAACGGCAAAGCTCAGGCGGTCATCGTCAACAGCGGCAACGCAAACACCTGCAATGCCGACGGCATTGCCGTGGCCACGCGCATGTGTGAACTCGTGCAACAGCACGCGAACATCCCCGCCGAGGACGTGATTGTCGCGTCAACTGGCGTGATTGGCCAGCCGCTGCCCGTGCAGAAAATCGAAGCAGGCATGGCGGAACTGGTCGCGGGCATGGGTCATAAGAACGACACAGCCGCGGCAGCAATCATGACCACCGACACCTTCCCCAAGCAAAGCGCAGTGGAGCTCACGCTGCCCTGCGGCACGGTTTGTCGCGTGGGCGGCATGGCCAAAGGCAGCGGCATGATTCACGTGAACATGGCAACCATGCTTGCGTTTATCACTAGTGATGTGGCAATCGCTCCGCAGCTGCTTGCACAAACTTTAAGAGAGAGTGCCGAAGGCACACTAAATATGGTCACCGTGGATGGCGATACCTCGACGAATGATATGTGCTGTGTGCTGGCCAACGGCATGGCAGGCAACGCGGAGATCACCAGCGAAGGTGCTGCGCTTGATGCCTTTCGTGCTGCACTCACGCAAGTGCTGACGGATTTGTCGCGCATGCTCGCCCGCGATGGCGAGGGCGCAACCAAGCTTCTTATTTGCCGCGTACATGGCGCAAACACCGCGCAAGACTGCCGCATTGCCGCGAAAGCTGTGATTGCCAGCAGCCTGGTGAAGGCAGCGATGTTCGGCGGCGATGCTAACTGGGGTCGTGAGCTGTGCGCGCTGGGCTACAGCGGCGCAGACTTGGATGTATCGCAAATCGGCGTGCGATTCAGCAGCGCAGCGGGCGATATCACCGTGTGTGAAAACGGTGCAGGCCTGCCTTTCTGCGAAGACACCGCGGCGAAAATCTTGGCCGAAGAAGAAATCACCATTCACATCGCAGCAGGGGATAGCCCCCACAGCGCCACGGCCTATGGCTGCGACTTGACCTACGATTACGTAAAAATCAACGGCGACTACAGAACGTAAGCAGAGAATAATCTCGCGTGTAGGGGCGGCTATTAGCCGCCCGAGGAGTTTATGGCGTGTGCTTGAAGGCGCGGGCGGCAGATTGCCGCCCCTACACGGGCCCCTATAAAATGCGCAAACCCCCATCAAGCGATGGGGGTTCACTTTTTAACGTCCCAGAAAGAAGCATATGAAAAAGTTGTGGAGAAATCTTTCAGGGTTTGGTTAACAAAACTAATTTTCCGCAAAGCCGGATTCAACCAGCTTCACCAACGCATCAACAGCGGCTTCTTCGTCGGCACCACCGGCAAGAATGCGGATATTCGTGCCGCCAACAATGCCAAGCGAAAGCACGCCCAGCAAGCTCTTGGCGTTCACGCGGCGATCTTCGCGCTCCACCCAGATGGATGATTTGAATTCGTTTGCTTTTTGGATAAAAAACGTGGCAGGGCGTGCATGCAGCCCCACGTTATTTTGCACGGTCACTTCTTTGGAATACATTGCGCAAGCCCCCATATTGAAATAGTATACTACTATTATATCACATATTTTGAATTCGTCAATGGGTTTATTGCGTTTTCATGAACTATTCTAAAACGAAAAAGGAACACACCGTCATTTATTGTGCACAATAGACAAGTTTTGCGCGGCAAATTTGTTGAAATTTCCTGCAAAAGGGTCTTGCAATGCTGACGATTTTGTAGTAATATAAATATAGACAACAAATGAAGAGGAGATTTCCATGCCAAAAACCACTCCGTTGCCTCAAGGGCCAAACTTGCAGGCGAAAGAAACCACCAAAGCTTACATGCTCGATGGCATTCGCCACGTGTGCGAAACCTACAAAGCGCGTCTGCCTGGCAGCCAAAGCGAGCGCGATGCCCAAGCCTTCTTCAAAGAAGAACTTGCGGGTTACAGCGACGATGTCGTCATGCAAGACTTCACGCTGCACCCCGGTGCGTTCATGGGCTGGTTGCCCATTGCCATGATATTCGTGTTTGCTTCTGTGGCGATTTATTTCTTCAATCCCGGTATCATGGCGCTGACTGTGTTGGGTGCAGTGCTGCCAGCGATTGCGCTTGCCATGGCATTGTTCGAGTTTTTGTTTTATCGCAGCTTCATTGATTTTCTCTTCCCCAAAAAAGTTAGCCGCAATGTGTATGCCACGCGCAAACCCACCGGCGAAGTCAAGCGGCGCATCATCTTCGGCGGCCACACCGACGTGGCGCACGAGTGGCGGTTGACTTATTGGGGCGGCGCGGTGCTCATGGGCATCGGCATTGGCGGTGGCGTCACTGCCGTGGTCGCCTCACTGGTGGTGGGTATCATCAACTTGGTGAACGGCGGCTCGCCTGCGCACTGGCAGGGCATTTGGCTGGTGGTGAGCATCGCATTGCTGGTGCTGTTGGTGCCTGCTATGCTCATGTTGATATTGGTTAACTACAAAGTCGCGTGTGACGGCGCGAACGATAACCTCAGCGCCAATTACATCGCCATGGCCGTGCTCAAAGACATGCATGACGAAGACTTCCGCTTTGCCAACACCGAAGTCGCTTGTTTCCTCAGCGGCAGCGAGGAAGCCGGGCTGCGCGGTGCACGTGCCTTTGCCAAGATGAACTACGACATGCTGGCCGACCCGAACGTAGAAACCGTCTTCGTTGCCCTCGATACCATGCGCGAAGTGGAAGAACTGCGCGTGTGTCACATGGGTTGCACGGGCACGGTGCGCAACAGCAAGTCTGTCGCTCAGCTGATTCGCAAAGCAGGCGAAGAATGCGGCGTCAATATCCCTAACACCGAGCTTTATCCCGGTGCGGTGGACGCCGAAGCATTTAGCCGTCTTGGATTAGAGGCTTGTGGATTAACTGGGGTTAGCCACGAGGCCAAGCGCTACTATCACACCCGCGAAGATACCGCCGACAACGTGGACATCGACTGCCTGACCCTCACGCTGAATATCTGCAAAGCAGCAGCGCGCGACTTTGATCAAAACGGCGCGTAATGCGCTCGCCGCGCAGGCGTTCTTTTCTTGAAAGAAAAGAACCAAAAGAACTTTAGATTAGCTGATATATTGGGTAGATGAAACCCCGCCCATTTTCCACTCATAATTCCCCCTTTTTTGGTAAAAATATCATGACATGATATTCACCATGAGGGGGATTTTGCATGCAACGATTTGCCGGTCTGCGTGAGGTTCGCGCAACATTGAAGCGAGGATTGCGGGGGTTGCGGCGGCAATATCAACGCGCGTTGCGGCGTGAGCATGCCGCAGACGGCGCAGTGTTTGCCGAATGGCTGCGCGATAATTACTACTTGCTGGAGCGCGAAACGCAAGCCGCCTTGCGAGAACTGCGGCAATGTGACAACCCGCAAGCGTGTTTGCGCGTGCTCAGCATTTGCCGCGAACTAACGCCCGCGCAAGATCTAGCGCGTGTGTTGCAGCAAGCGCAGTGCACGGCCGCGGAAATCGCGCTGGTGCCGCAGGCCATGCGCATCGCACACCTGCTACAGGCCATGCACACCAGGGGCGATGCAGAGCTGTTCAGCGGGGCGATTCACGCCTTGCGTGCCCTGCCGGACTTCGACTTTGATGCACTGCTAGAACAAACCAGCCCGCTGGAAAAACTGTTGCGGCAAGATAAGATTTACCCTGCGATGGACGAGTCGTCGCGGGCGGATTATCGTCATATGGTCACGCGCCTGGCCAAGCATGCGGGCGTAACAGAGGAAGAATACGCCCAGCAAGTGCTGCAAGATGCCAATGGGCAACACGTGGGTCTGCCGCTTTTGCAGCGCGGTGCACGGCGACCGGTGCGCGGGCGCACGCTGCTGTGGGCAGAAAGCCTGCTGCCCGTGTTTTTGTCTGCCGTGTTTGCTTTGGTGTTTTGGTCGTGGTATTTACTCCCGCTGCTCATCGTGCCGCTGTGGGCCTTGTGCAAAATCGCGCTCGAGGCTCTGCTGCTACGTGGCGTTGACACCCTGCCCCTGCCGCGCCTGCAGCTAAACGAAGTGCCCGCCAAGGGCCGCACGCTCATCACAGTGGCCATGCTGCTGCCGTCAGCGGCTCAGGCGCACAAACTCGCGCAGCGCATGCAGGAACTACACCACAGCAATGGCTGCAAGCATGTGCAGGTGTGCGTGCTTGCGGATTTACCCAGTGCGGCGCAGGCCGCTTTGCCGCAAGATGAAGAAGATATCGCTGCCGCGCAGGCGCAAGTAGAGCGACTGAATCAGCAATACGGCGGCGGGTTTATTTTGGCGGTGCGTGGGCGTGAATATTCACCCACCATGGGCTGTTATAGCGGTCGCGAGCGCAAGCGCGGCGCAATTGCAGATCTAGTTGCACTCATTCGCGGGGAAGGCGATGCGCCCGAGAAATTCTGCTGCTTGGCGGGTGACGTAACCCATCTGCACAGCGTGAATTATCTGCTCGCGCTTGATGCCGACACCCAACTGCCCCTAGATACCGCCAAGGACATCCTCTCAGCGGCGCTGCACCCCGCCAATCGCCCGGTGTTTGACGCACGGCAGGGCAGGGTAGTGCGCGGTTTCGGCATTCTTGCGCCGCATGTGGAGCACGACCTGCACGGCACGCGCCGCACGGCATTCGCGCAAGTCATGGCAGGGGAGGGTGGCAACAGCCCCTATGCCAACCGTGTGAGCGAACGTTATCAAGATCTGTTTGGCTGCGGCATTTTCGCGGGCAAGGGCTTGATTGATGTCCACGCCTTCGCAGCTGTTGAGCGCGCCAATCCCTTCCCCGCTGAGCAGGTGCTCAGCCATGATATTCTGGAGGGCGGTTATCTGCGCTGCGGCTTTTTGGCCGATGTGCACGTGGCCGACGGCTTTCCCGCACGGCAGGGCAGTTACTTCACCCGGCAAGAGCGCTGGGTGCGCGGCGACTGGCAGAATATCCTCTTCCTGCGCCCCTCGCGCGGGCTGCCATCTCTTGCGCGCTATCAATTGTTCGACAATCTGCGGCGCAGCCTGCTCGCTCCTGCCTGCTTGCTGGCACTGCTGCTGAGCATGTTCGCACCGCGCCCGGCATCCATTGTGCTGGGGATTGCGGCGGTGCTGGGGCTGTGCGGCGGCTATCTATTCAGCGCATTGCGCAGCTTGCTGCACGGCGGCTTTGCCATGCTCGCGCGTGATTACTACTCCGGCGGGCTGCCGGCGGCCTTGGGCGATGTCACACGAGCCGGGCTGCAAGTCGTCACGCTTGCACAGGCCGCATGGGTGAATGCAAGTGCGGCCACACGTGGGCTATGGCGCAGCTTTGTCAGCCGCAAAAAACGCTTGCAATGGGTCACCGCCGCACAAGGCGATGCTTCCGCTGACTGGGTGAAGGTGTTGCTACCGTTGTGGCCAAGCCTGCTGGTGGGGTTATTTATGCTGCTGTTTGGGCGGCCATGGCACCGCCTGGCGGGTATCATCCTGCTGGCCAATGTGTTGTTTGCACCGCTCAGCGGACGGATACGCCGCGAGAAATCACCCAAGCTTGACCCGAAAGACAGCGCGCGTGTGCGTGAATATTGCGCCGACATGTGGCAATATTTTGTGCAGCATTGCACCGCACAGCATCATCATCTGCCGCCCGACAACGTGCAGGAAAGCCCCGTGTTTCGTGTGGCATCGCGCACGTCGCCCACGAATATCGGCTTATATCTGCTGTGCGTGCTGGCAGCGCGCGACTTAGATTTGATTGACACGCAAGAGCTGGAAACCCGCCTGCATAACACACTCACCAGCATCGAGCAGCTGGAAAAATGGCACGGACACCTGCTCAATTGGTACGACACGCGCAGCTTGCAACCACTTTGCCCGCGCTATGTGTCTACCGTAGACAGCGGCAATTTGCTCGTGTGCTTGCGTGTGTTGCGCACCGGGCTGGGAGAATATCTCACCGAATGCCCGCACTTGGCTGTGATACAACAACGCCTGCATAAACTTGAGCACGACTGTGACCTGATGCCGCTATACAACGCACGCCGAAAATTGTTTCACATTGGCATTGACTTAACCGAAGGCTGCGTGTCGCCGTCTTATTATGACCTGTTGATGAGCGAGGCCCGCATGACCAGCTACTACGCCATCGCAGCCAGAAAGGTCTCTAAAAAACATTGGGGCGCGCTGGGGCGCACACTCGCGCGGCAAGGACGGTTTACCGGCCCCGTGAGCTGGACAGGCACCATGTTCGAGTATTTCATGCCTTATCTCTTCTTGCCTGCACCGCGCGGCACACTGGGTTATGAGGCACTGCGCTTTTGCTTGCACGCGCAACGCAAGCGCGTGGCCGGTCACGGCAAAGATCTCCCATGGGGCAACAGCGAAAGCGGTTTTTACGCCTTTGATGCGCAGCTCAATTATCAATATAAAGCGCATGGCACGCAAAAGCTTGGGCTGCGGCGCGGGCTCAACCGAGACCTAGTCTTGTCGCCATATTCCTCATTTTTGGCCATGCAGCTTGCACCTAGGGCCGCTATGCGTAATCTGCGGCGGTTCGAGCGCATGCACATGGTGGGCAGCTGTGGATTTTACGAAGCGGCTGACCTCACCCCAAGCCGAACACGTGGGCAGGATTACGCAGTGGTGCGCAGCTATATGGCACACCACGTGGGCATGAGCATGCTGTCGGCTCTCAATGCGCTGCAAGACGGTGTACTGCGGCAACGTTTTTTTGCAGACCGCGAAATGGCTGCTGCGCAATCTTTGTTGCATGAGCGCATGGCCGACCGTGCGCTGGTGTTTCGTGACATTGAGCAGCGCACGAATTTACGCTTGCGCGAAAAAGTCTCTGCGGCTAAGCAAATTTATCATGCGTTTGACCCCGCCAATCCCAGAGCGCACTTGCTGGGCAACGGTGAGTGGTCAAGCGTCCTCACCGATTGCGGTGCCTGCACGTCGTTTTATCGCGGGGTCAGCATCTTCAAGCACAGCCGTGATGTGCTGCGCCGCCCGGCCGGTGTGTTTGCCATGCTGCGTGAGGAAAACCGCAAGCCGGTCAGCATCACGCCTGCGCCCACCTATAACGCGACAAAAACACGCGTGGAGTTCGCCGCACGCGAGGTGGTTTATCACGGCGAGGGCACGCAAGTGGCAGCCACCATGCGTTTGCGCGTGCATCCCCGGCTTCCGGGCGAGGAGCGCCGCATTACGCTGAAAAACAACAGCCGCACGCCCCAAACAGGCACGCTTTGGCTTTATCTTGAGCCAAGCCTAGCCAACCTGCGCGAGGAAGCTGAGCATCCTGCCTTCAGCAAGATTTTTCTGGTCTCCAAGTATGATCAAGACACGCGAGCGGCGTTCTTCACCCGCAGCAAGCAGGAAAGCGGCGAAAGCCTGTGCCTTGCCGTGGCCTGCACGGATGACAAAGCTGTTTGTGAGCTATCGCGTGAAGTTGCGCTGCGGCGCGGTGTGCCCTTTGGCGAAACGAAACTTACGCACGGTCACACCTCAACGCCGGATTGCTGCGCCGCCTTTGAGATTCCCTACAGCCTCGCAGCAGGCGAAACGCGCGAGCTAAGCCTGTTGCTCTGTGCAGGTGTGAACCAAGCCGAGGCCGCGCGTCGGTTATCGCAACTGCGTGATGAATGCACCAACCAGCCGCGTCGTGTGGGTGCGCCATGTCCGTTTCATGCAGGAGAATTGGCGGGCGTGCTTGCCCAGCGCGTGCTGCCAAAATTGCTCTATTACACGCCGATTTCTCCCGCGCAACTTGCCGCACGCGCGCAAGCCACTCAGCCGCCGCAAACGCTATGGAGCGTCGGTGTGTCCGGCGATATGCCGCATTTGTATTTTGAAGTGGATGGCCCCGATGACCTATCCGCCGTGCAGCCCTATTTCAGCCTGTTTTGCCGTTTGCGAGCAGCGGGTGTGCCCTGTGAGTTGGCACTGGGCTACCGTGAGGGCGGTGATTACCGCACACCCATGGTGCAGGCGATTACCGATGCACTGCGGCGCGAGGGCTGCGTGCACTGGCTGCACCAGCGCGGCGGCGTGCACTTGGTGAACCTGCAACGCGCAACTCCCGAAGCAATTGACGCACTGAAAATTTACGCCGCTGATTTGGGTGAAGACAGTTCGGCGGCTGAAGATGGCCATGCCTACACGTTGATTTCAACGGTGGGGCGAGACGGCCGTCCTGAGCGCCCGTGGCAGTTCACGGATGGCGCATTTCACATCAATCACACGCCGCCCGTGCCGTGGAGCCTGCCGCTGTGCAACCCCGCTTTCGGCACTCTGGTCAGCGACAGCAGCTTGGGCTTTACCTGGGCGGTGAACTCGCGTGAGAACAAGCTCACCCCGTGGGACAACGACCCGCGTGGTGACAATCAGGGTGAGCTGCTGCTGTTGAAATTCGGCAGTCGAATCTATGACATGCTGCAGGGCACGCGCGTGGAATTTACGCCGCAGCATGCCAAGTGGCACGGGCAGGTGCAGGGCTTGCGCTATACCGTCACCGTTACCGTGCCGCAAAAAGGCGCAACAAAACGTGTAACTGTGACCCTGCACAATCAAACCCCGCGCCAACTCACGCCCGAAATTTGTTATTACACCGAGCCGGTGCTCGGCACGCGCCGCCAACAGCATTCCCCTTTGCTGGGGCAACGGCTGCCCGACGGTTGGCTGCTGCATTCGCCTGCAGGGATGATTCGAGGCTACACCGCATTGCTGCTGCAAGGCGGTGCGGATCTCTGCTGTGCAGACCGTGCACAATTCTGGCGCGGGCAATGGCAAAGCGACAGCACATTGCCTCAAGGCGACCCCTGTGCGGCGGCGGGTCGGCAGCTGAAAATCGCGCCGGGAGAAGAAGATACAGTGGAGTTTTCTCTCGCTTGGGCAGCCACGAAAAATGCCGCGCTGTGCATGAATCTTGTAGCACCTGCAGGGACATTGACTACGCCGCCCGGGATTAAAATTCACACGCCCGATCCCGCCCTCAACCACATGGTGAACACTTGGTTGCCGCATCAAATCACCACCAGCCGGCTGTGGGGACGTACGGGGCACTCGCAGTGCGGTGGTGCGTTTGGCATGCGCGACCAGCTGCAGGATGTGTCTGCACTCACTCTCACCCGGCCGGAATTAGTGCGGCGGCAGATTATCCGTGCAGCGGCCGCGCAGTTCCCCCAAGGCGACGCCATGCACTGGTGGCATCGTCTGCCCGGGCACGTCACACGCGGTGTACGCAGTCGCTATGCCGATGACTATCTGTGGCTGCCGCTGGTGACGGCGGATTACGTGCAGCAAACCGGCGACGATAAGTTCCTGCAAACGATGATTTCTTTTCGACAGGGCGAGCTGTTGCAGCCGCACGAGAAAGAGCGCTATGCCGCCTATCCGTTGGGCGACGAGCGGGCGACATTATACGAACACTGCACCCGTGCGGTAGACCGCGCACTGGGGTTGATGGGTGAACATGGCCTGCCGCTGATGATGGGCGGCGACTGGAACGATGGCATGAACGCCATTGGTGCGCGCGGGCGCGGCGAAAGCGTGTGGCTGGGCATGTTCTTGACCATGGTGTGCGACGGCATGGCACCGCTGTGCGAGCACATGCAACAGCACGACAAAGCCGCGCACTATCGCGAACAGGCCAATCGCCTGCGCGACACCATTGACCGCAAGGCCTGGACGGGCGACCGCTATCTGCGCGCCTTTTGGGATGACGGCACACCGCTCGGCGGCGGCTCAGGGCAGCCCTGCTCGGTTGACCTGCTGCCGCAAAGTTTTGCTACGCTCTGCGGCATGCCCAACGCGCAACGGCGCAATCTCGCGCTCAACACCGCCGCCGCGCAGCTGATTAACCCGCATGGCATTCAGTTGCTGCGCGAGTCCTTCTCGCACAAGTCGCGCCGCGCAGGGTATATCAATGACTACCCGCCCGGCCTGCGTGAAAACGGCGGGCAATATACCCACGCGGCCATGTGGTTTATCATCGCTCTGCTGCGTGAGGGTCGCACAGACGAAGCCTACGCTGCCTTGCGGCTCATTGTCCCTGCGGATTTCTGCAACCATGTGCAACGTGCGGCGCGTTACCGCGGCGAGCCCTTCTGCTTAGCCGGTGACGTGAATTACTCGCCCGGCTGCGAGGGTCGCGCCGGCTGGACGTGGTACACGGGCTCAGCTGCATGGATGCTGCGCTGCGTGACGGAAGAATTGCTGGGCGTGCGCATGGTCAACGGCGAAATTACGCAAAACCCGCGCCTGCCCAAGCACTGGCAAGCGCAGGATGTGGTTGTGGATTTCTGTTCTTTTTTTGAAAAAAAAGAACCAAAAAAACTTTAGCCGCTTCGCGGTGGATGATTATGAAAAGTTGAAGAAGCAAGCCCCAGTCCCACTCTTTAGAGGGGGATGTCGCCGCAGCGACAGGGGGTGCGGAGTACAAAAACTAGCCACCCCTGCGGGGAGCAGTCGCTTCGCGAATGATTCTTATAGATATGTGCAGGTGTTGCCAAGGCCTCTCCCATTGGGGGAGGAAAGCACGTCGCAGGCGTGCAGGTGGGGGTTGCGCGAAAGAACCAAAAAACTTTAGCCGCCCCTGCGGGGAGCAGTCGCTTCGCGAATGATTCTAGATATGTGCAGGTGTTGCCAAGGCCTCCCCCTCCGGGGTCCCCGCAAATGCTTGCATTTGTGGGGTGGATCATTGGGGGAGGAAAGCACGTCGCAGGCGTGCAGGTGGGGGTTGCGCGAAAAAGCAAAACTAGCCGCTTCGCGGGGGACTATTTAACGAAAGTTGAAGAAGCAAGCCTTAGCTCCTTCCTCGGGAAGGAGCTGGCACGCCTCGGGCGTGACTGAGGAAGGTTCGCGGAGCGAGGATTTTCGTGTGCGGTGTGTGTGCCGCTACTCAAAATATCAATGCAAATTGATCACAGCATCAAAAATCCCCCTTGACATTTCCCCACAACCATGGTATAATAGGTAGTGTCAAGAGGGTGTTAGTGCCGAGGCACAGCAGCTTCCTCACGAATGTAAAGAAAAACTAACCGCAACCTTTGGAGCAGGGGCGGTTAGTTTTCTTTGTTATTTCGGTCGCGTGTTATCAAAAAAATGATAATCGCCAAAACAATCAAATATTCCATATGTCCACCTCCCCTCGTCGTAGCACTCCAACGAGAAAGAGGAAACTAACCGCGCCGCAGCATAGCACCATCTACATATTAGCACAAAAATTTGTGCTTGTCAACATTTAGAGATAATAATCCCCAAAAAACTTCTTGCAATTTGTGCGCAATTGTGTTATAATCAAACCAGCCCCATGAAACAATGAAAGCGAGGTGGACAATATGATGAAATTTCACATGATGAAGTCGGAAAACGTGTTGTCTGCTGCGCAGGAGGGCTAGTTCTCTTGTTCACACGGGCGCCTTCGATTTTATCGGGGGCGCTATTTTATTTTGAAAGTGAGAACATCAAATGGAAAACATCGTTTGCCGCGCCATGACAGTGGAGGATTTACACACAAGCATGCTGGATAGCTTCGTGCGCCGCCAAGAAATCACGCGGGTTTACTGTACATCAAAATGGCAAAAAGGCCTGCGTGAAAAGACGCTGCGCAAGCCCAAAATTGAAGATTGGCCCGCCGAGGGCAAAGAAAAATTCGTGCGCAACTGGTTCATCCACTCGGTGCATTTGCGGCAATACTACCCTGGTCCACCGTTAACATTTGGCGCATTTGCGGGTGGGCAGGTGATGGGCTTTGCCTATTGGGATGTGCGCAGCACAAAAGAAGACGAACGCGCGATATTGTATCGCATGTTCGTCAGCCAAGGCTGCCGCAGGCAAGGGCTGGGCAGGCAGTTGTTCGCGCTTTGCGCACAAGCCGCGCGGGAGGCAGGTGCGAAAAAGCTGTACGTCAGCGCGGAGTACGCCGTGGAAACAGTAGACTTCTACCGTGCCATGGGTTGCGTTGATGCCGCAATTGACCTGCGCCGCGAGCTGCATTCACCCAAAACAGACATTGCGTTGGAGTATATCCTATAGTCGCCATAAAAAGCAGGGACGGATTCACACCCGTCCCTGTTTTTCATGCAATTTCGTAGGCTTTCGCCATGATGCGCGTCATCACCAGCGCGTCCTCAAGGCCTAACCCGGGGAATTCCTTCTTGCCCGTCAGGCAGGCATCAACAAAGCAATCCATGGGGATCAGACGCGCAGGCATGTCGTCCTCGTCCACTTCTTCGGGGCCATCGCCAAGGTTCTGCACCACTTCGTTCCAGCGGAAGAACACCGAACCTTCGGTGCCATACACCTCCAGCAAATCAGGCACACCGCTGGTCACAAACGCGGTTTCCATCGTCGCGAGGGCACCGTTCGCGAACTCACCCAGCACAATGGCGTTTTCGTCGCTGCTTGTGCCGCACAGATTGGTCATCATCGCAGCAATGCGCGTGGGTTCGCCCAGCAGTCCGCTGATGACATACACCGGGTGCGCACCCAGGTCCATCATGGCCCCGCCGCCGCTTTCATGCACATTGAACCAGCGTTCGGGCAGCCAGTTGCCGCTCACACCGTTGTGGCTGCGGCGAAAACGCGCACCGGTGACCGTGCCCAGTTTTCCGTCAGCAATCAGCCCTTGAATGTATTGATATGCGGGAGAGCCCTTCACCGGCAGCGAAATGGTGAAGGTCACGCCTGCGTCGCGCACAGCTTGAGCGATGGCTTCGGCGTCTTCGTTGGTGCAGGCAAGCAGCTTTTCGGTGAAGATATGCTTGCCAGCTTGCGCGGCGGCCACAAGCAGCTCACGATGCATCGTTGTTGGGCTATCGCAGCACACAGCGGTGATATCGCTCGCCAAAAATTCCGTATAATCCGCGTAAAATGGCGCACCGAGTTCGGCGGCCCATTCTGCCCCGCGTACCGGGTCTTCGTCCCACACGGCGGTGATTTGCGCGTTGGGGTTGTGCGAAATCTCGCGGGCATAGTCTTTGGCATGCACATGCCACTTGCTAATCATTCCAATGTTGAGCATGGGGTTCTCCTTTGTGTTGTTTTTTTGCGCTCGCCGCGCAGGCGTTACTTTTCTTAGAAGAAAAGTAACCAAAAGAACTTTATTCCGCTTCGCGGGGCATTTTTATGGTAACCGGAAGAGGGTACAGCGAAGCGACATAAAAATTGTCCATTGTCAACTGTCCATTGTCAATTGAATCTCACCCTTATCCTCCGGCGTGGGCAGCACCCCCGCAGCAGGCAGGTTCTTCGTGCGATAGCGCGCAGGCTTCTCAAACGTGCCCTCGACATAGGCCGCAAATTCCGCCACATGGTGATTTTTGCGCAGCGTCATCACGGCTACGCCTTGGGTGTCTTTGGTGGTCTTGGGGGCAATTGCGCCCGTGTGGAACAACAGCACGCGCCCCGCGCTCGACCGCAGCAGGCAGTCGCCGTCCTCGACCAGCTGCAACGCGCCCACCAGCGGCGATTTATCGCTGTAGGCCTTGATGAGCTTCTTGCGGTTGGTCTTGGTGGCATAGGCGCTCAACTCCACTTTCGCCACCTTGCCGCCCTCAAACGCAAACAGCATATAACCGCCATAGTTGCGCGTCACCGCCATATACACCGCGGTTTCGTCGTCGTCCATGCCCAATTTTGCGGGGATATAATCGCCCAGCGCACTGGCCTTGGTGTCATCAAATTCGTGCGCAGCGGTCTTATAAACCTGGCACTTGTTGGTGAAAAACAACAGCTCAGCCGCGTTTGAGGTCTCAATCGTCTGCACGACCTCATCGCCGTCTTTGCACTTTTGGGTGTCGGCCATGCGCAAGCTGGCAGGCGTGATTTTCTTGAAATAGCCCTGCTGCGTAAAGAACAGCGTGCAGGCATAATCATCAATTTCCACAACGCTAGTGGTCTCAGGCAACTCTTCGGCATAGATCAGCTCGCTGCGGCGCGGTTTCGCATGCGCCTTGGCAATTTCTTTCAGCTCATTCACCATGATGGTGCGCACTCTTCTGTCCGAGCCCAAAATCGCTAGCATTTCTTCAATGTCTTTTTTCAGCTGCTCAATGTCTGCCGTGCGCTTCAGAATATACGCACGGTTCAGGTGCCGCAGCCGAATTTCCGCCACATAATCAGCCTGCAATTGATCAATGCCAAAGGCGATCATCAGGTTCGGCACCACTTCGCTTTCTTCTTCCGTTTCGCGAATGACTTTAATCGCCTTGTCAATATCGAGCAGAATTTTCGCAAGCCCCTGCAGCAAATGCAGGCGTTCTTGGGCCTTGGTCAGGTCAAATTGCACGCGGCGGCGAATGCAGCCTGTGCGAAACGTAATCCACTCCAGCAGCAGCTCACGCACGCCCAGCACGCGCGGCGAACCATTCACCAGCACATTGAAGTTGCAGGCAAAGCTGTCTTCAAGCGTGGTGAGTTTAAACAGCCGCTGCATGAGCTTGTCGGCATCGGTGCCGCGCTTGAGGTCAATGGTGATTTTCAGCCCTGTTTTGTCTGTTTCGTCACGAATATCGCTGATTTCTTTGATCACACCGGCTTTCACCCTGTCCACCACTTTGTCAATGATGGCCTCTGCGGTGGTCGTCGGCGGAATCTCATAAATGTCAATGCAATTGTGCGCTTTGTCATAGGTATACTTGGCGCGCAGACGAAAGCTACCGCGCCCGGTGCGATAAATCTCCTCAAACAGCGCGCGGGAATATAATATCTGCCCGCCGCCGCTGAAGTCTGGTGCAGGCAGCGTTTCAATCACGTCATGGTTTTTGTCCTGAGCAAGAGCGATGGTTGTTTCGCATAGCTCAGCCAAATTGAACGAGCAAATGTTGCTGGTCATGCCCACGGCAATGCCGATGTTGAGGTTCGCCAGCACGCTGGGGAAGCGCACGGGCAGCAGGCTGGGTTCTTTCATCGTGGCATCGTAGTTATCCACAAAATCCACGGTATTCTTGTCGATATCGCGAAACAATTCCCCCGCGATTTTCTCCAGCCGCGCCTCCGTGTAGCGCGACGCCGCATACTGCATATCCCGCGAATAATACTTGCCAAAGTTGCCCTTGCTGTCCACATAGGCATGCAGCAGGCGCTCGTGCCCGCGTGAAAGCAGCACAAGCACGTTATAAATCGCACCGTCACCGTGAGGGTTCAGTTGCATGGTGCGGCCAACGATGTTCGCGCTTTTGCTGCGCGGGCCGCTATGCAATCCCATCTTATACATTGTGTATAAAATTTTCCTCTGTGAAGGCTTAAAACCGTCTATTTCGGGTATTGCCCGCGACAAAATCACGCTCATCGCATAGGGCATGAAGTTCGTCTCAAGCGTCTCAGTTACGGGTTGGTGCACAATTTCGCCCGCCCCCAGAATGTGCGCATTGGCTGCGGCGGCATCCAGGGCGGTGGTATCTTTGGCTCTTGCTTTTTTTGGCATGAAAACTCCTTTGCCACTTTTTTTCAAAAAAGTGGCGCAAAAAACTTTAGTTGCGCTACGCGCAGGGGGAATTTTAGATAGAAATGTGTAGGTGTTGCCAAGGCCTCCCCCCCGGGGTCCCCGGAAATGCTTGCATTTTTGGGGTGGTCATTGGGGGAGGAAAGCGCGTCGCAGACGTGCAGGTGGGGGTTGCAATCGCGCAAAAAACTTTAGTCACGATGCGCGTGGGGAATTATTTATCAAAGTATAAGAAACAAACCCCAGTCCCCCTCTGATAGAGGGGGATGTCCCGCAGGACAGGGGGAGGTGCAATAAGGCATAATCACTCCGCCTTCATCTCAATCACCGCAACCTCAGGCGTTGCAAATAACCTAAACGGAATGCGGCTTGTGCCCAGACCCCGGCTTAAGAACATCGTTGCATCACCGTTGACATACACTCCGGCGGAATACTCAGGCCAAAGGACGAGTTGAGGGCCAACGATCGCTTGGCCGCCGGGCGTGGAAACTTGCCCGCCATGGTTGTGGCCTGCCAGCATTAACCCGCCGCCAAGCTGAGCAAAATGCGCAAAATGATGGGGAGAATGCGCCAAAAAAATGTCTGTTCCGCCCACGTAGCCAACACCCCAATGCCCTCTGCCGCTCATCGTCATGCTGGCGCCATTGTGCTGCAACAGCGCGGAGCCGTGCAGCACCGTCACATTGTGCAGCCGAAACAGCTCAAGCATGTCGGCGTAAAACGACGACCGAGTGTCGTGGTTGCCATCCACATAATAGATAGGAATATCCGGCGCAAACGCACGAATGCCCGCAAGCAACTCCCGCATGGGGGCCAGGCTTCGGGTTTGCTCGTCAATCATGTCGCCGGTCATGGCAATCATGTTGGGCTGCGCTTGCTCAACAGCGCGAAGCAAACGTGACTGCCCTCGCCCAAAGCGTGCATTGTGCAGATCGCTGAGATGCACGATGCGAAAGCCATTGAATTCGGGCGGCACGCGGCGGCTTTGCCAAGTGAACGATGTGGTGCGCAGCGTGTTGGTGTGATAAACCGCCAGTGCAGCCAGCGCGATTGGCAGCAGCAAAATTGCGGCGATAACAACTAGTTTTTTCATAGCACTTTACCTATCAGCATGTCTTCTTTTATGCCGATGATTTTCACGGCTGTCACGTCACCGGGCTGCAAATGGCGCGGGCAGGTGAACATGAGGATGCCATCGATTTCGGGGGCATCGGCGGCGGTGCGTGCAAGGTAGCCGTCGGTGTAGGGGTCGTGCGCTTCCACCATGGCCTGCACGGTTTGTCCGGCGAGGTTTTCTTTGTGCTGCAAGGCAATTTCTGCCTGTTGCTGTGTGAGAATATCCACACGCTGTTGTGCGATTTCCGGGTCAATCTGGTTGGGGAAGGTGGCTGCGGGGGTGCCTTCCTGCGGTGAAAACACAAACGCGCCCATGTGCGTGAATTTCTGCGCAGCAACAAACTCTGCTAGATTCTCAAACGCGGCATCATCTTCACCGGGGAACCCGCAAATGAATGTCGTGCGAATCGCAACGTCCGGCATCGCAGTGCGCAGTTTATCCAGCACAGCGGTGATGTCAGCTTGTGTGCCGCGCCGCCCCATGGCTGCCAACATGCGGTCATCGGCGTGTTGCAGCGGCAGATCGATGTATTTCACGATTTTATTTTCGCTTGCCATCACCGCAATCAGTTCATCTGAAATTTCATCGGGATAGCAATACAACAGACGCAGCCATTGCAACTGTTCAAGCTGGCAAAGCTGTGTGAGCAAACTCGGCAGGGCAGGGTAGGCCGTCACGTCCTGCGCAATCAGCACAAGTTCGCGTGCGCCGCGTTGCACCAGCGCCTCTGCCTCAGCGAGAATATCCTCCATCTCACGATGTCTAAACGGTCCGCGAATGCCAGGGATGGCGCAGTAGGTGCAGCAATTGCTGCAACCGTCGGCGATTTGCAGATAGGCCCAATGTTGGGGTGAAAGCAGTTTGCGTTCGCCGCCCAGCTGCAAACAGCTGATGTCCGGCGATTCGTTCACCGTTGCGCCGCCCAGCAGGTTTTGTACATGCTCCACAATGTCATCGTTCGCGCCAAGACCCAGCACACCGTCCACTTCGGGGATCTCAGCGGTGATGTCGTCTTGGTAACGTTGCGCCATGCAGCCGGTCACCAATATTTTGCCCACGGTGCCGTCGGCTTTCATCTGCGCCATTTCTAGAATGCTGTCGATGGCTTCTTTCTTGGCATCATCAACAAAGCCGCAGGTGTTCACAATCACCACGTCTGCACCGTGATACACACTTTCAGCAATGGCGAAGCCCGCCGCCTGCAGATCATGCATCATGCGTTCGGCGTTCACTTGATTTTTCGGGCAGCCAAGGCTCACAAACGCGATTTTTTGCACCTTGGCTTTGCGTTTAATTATCGGCATGTTGTTGCTCACTTTCTAAAAAAATGCCTTGACATAGCGGCACAATTATGCTATACTATACATACAGGGATAGCGTTGCCGTATAGGCGGCTAGCCCCCCACTGAGCGAAACTAATCAGAATTAGACCGCGCAGCTGCCAGGCTACGGGCGGTCTTTTTCTTTATCACTACGAAGTTCTTTTAACAGCAGCAAAAGAATTGCAAACATGATTAAGTATTCCATAGCTATCACCCCCTTCCGGGGGGAAGGAATTAGCCGACTACCAAACCGGGGTCCCCGCAAATGCTTGCATTTGTGGGGTGGTCTGTATTAGACAACGCTACCGTTTACATTATATCAGGTAATCATGGCCTTGTCAACAAAATTTTCAGACATCATAGCCCAAATCCATGTCTAAAACATCCTGCATCGCCGCGCGAATATCTCCATGCCGAAAGCCCTTGCGCAGCAACGCCGCAAACAGGCTTTTATGCTTGTCCGGGTCAGCAAGTTTTCGCTGATAGGCAGGCGTTTGCAGCAATTCGGCCAGTCGTTCGGGGTCATCTTGCGCAAGCTCAGGGGCTTCCTCTTTCAGCCCCCTGCGATACAGCTGCTGGTCAATCCCGCGCTGGCCATAGCCTTTGCGGGCATAGCTTTCCGCTAGGCGTTGTGCATAGCGTTCGTCGTCCAGCAGATTCAACTCCACCAGCCGCTCAATCGCGCGGTCGATGTCTTCTTCGTTTGGCGCAGGTTTGTTTGGCCGCGGGCGCAGCAGCTTTTTCCGCAGCTCGTCCGTGCCATAATCCCGCCGCCCAAGATACCACAGCGCACGATTCCACAAGCGTTCGTAGGGTTCAAATTCATCCATTTGCAATCACCAAAATAAATTTTGCTTGACAAAAGCAACGAAGCATGCTATACTGTTAAATACAGGGATAGCGTTGCCGTATAGGCGGCTAGCCCCCCAACAGAAAACAGTTAAGAAATAGACTGCCTCTGCCTACCAAGCTAAAGGGCGGTCTATTTCTTTTCACTATGTTTTTTCAACTCACTCAGCAGAATCAAGATGATTGCGAAAATGATTAGGTACTCCATAGTTATCCCTCCTTTCCAGGAGGGCAGGAATTAGCCGCCTACCGTATAGACAACGCTACCGTTTACATTATATCAGGTAATCATTGCCTTGTCAAGATTATTCGCTATAATTCATCATCGTCATCCACCACAATATCCAAGCTCGCCTTGCTGCCTTTCACGGCCTTCGCGGGTGCTTTTGCCTTGGCTTTGGGTGCGGGCTCTTCCTTGGGCGTGTTTTGAATGATCGCCACAATTTCGTCCATCATGTCAGGGTGTTCAGCCAAATGCAGCCGCACGTTTTCGCGGCCCTGCCAGCGGTTTTCACCATAGCTAAACCACGCGCCGCTGCGCTTGATGATGTCGCGCTTGATAGCCATGTCCAGCAGCTCGCTATCACGCGAGATCCCCTTGCCATAGAAGATGTCAAACTCTGCTTCTTTAAATGGCGGCGCGACCTTATTCTTCACAATTTTCACGCGCGTGTGCGAGCCAATGAACTCGCCGCCCTGTCCTTTCAGCTGCTCTGTGCGGCGCACATCCATGCGCACACTGGCATAGAATTTTAACGCACGCCCACCCGTGGTAACTTCGGGGTTACCATACGAAATCCCGATTTTCTCGCGCAGCTGATTGATGAAAATCAAAATGGTGTTGCTTTTTGCAATGTGACCAGCCAGCTTGCGTAGGGCTTGGCTCATCAAACGTGCATGTAATCCCACATGACTGTCACCCATTTCGCCTTCGATTTCCGCACGCGGAACAAGTGCAGCAACGCTATCAACCACCACAATGTCAATCGCGTTGGAGCGCACCAGTGCTTCGGCAATCTCAAGGGCCTGCTCGCCGTTGTCGGGCTGCGAAACCAGCAGGGAGTTAATATCTACGCCCAAATTTCCGGCATAAACCGGGTCAAGCGCGTGTTCAGCATCAATGAACGCAGCCTCGCCGCCAGCCTTTTGCGCCTCGGCCACGGCATGCAGCGCAAGGGTCGTCTTGCCCGATGACTCAGGCCCATAAATCTCAATAATGCGTCCACGCGGCAGTCCGCCAATGCCCAGCGCAGCATCCAGCCCAAGCGAGCCAGTGCTAATGCTGCCCACCTGCATGCCTTGGTTGTCCCCCAGCCGCATGATGGAACCCTTGCCGTAACTCTTCTCAATTTGCGCCATGGCGGTTTCTAGCGCAACGCGGCGTTTGTCTTCTGCTGGCATAGTCTTGTCCTCTCTTTCTTGTTCTTTTTTGAAAAAAGAACCAAAAAACTTTAGTCGCCTTCGGCGTGGGGATTTTTATAATAATGCGTAGGTGTTGCTCGTGTAGGGGCGGCAATCTGCCGCCCGTGGATTTTTATCGGTCTTGCTCGGCCTTTGGCCGCATTACGCGTAGGGGCGAGCTTTGCTCGTCCAGATTAACGTGCAAGTGGGGGTTGCCAAGTCGCTACGCGCAGCACTCATAGCACATTCTCCACAATCCACCGTGCCACGCCATCCTCCTCATTGCTCGCGCAAATGTGGTCGGCAGCAGTCTTGGCCTCATCAATCGCGTTGGCCACAGCCACACCTATGCCGCAGGCGCGCAGCATGTCAATGTCGTTGAAGTCATCGCCAAAGGCCACAACATCAGCCATTGCAATGCCCCAGTGTGCGGCAAGCAGTTCAATCGCGTCAGCCTTGGTGGTGTTGGTGATATCATACACACTCACGTCGCTAAACAGCTTAATGTGCAAGTGTGGATAGCGGCGCATGAAGTCGGCAGCGTAGTCATGGTCTTGCGTTTCAAACCAAATTCGGGTCGTGTGCAGTTCGTCGCTGGCGGGGTATTCACGCATGGCAAGCACCGCGGGATGTCCTTCAATTTCACGCAAAATCGCGCGAGAATCTTCAAGCGGCAAATTACACTCGTGCACCAACTTACCATCGATATAAACCAGCGCACCGTTGCAGACCGATAGCGCATCGAAATCGGCGGGGTCAATCACTTCGTTCGCCCCGCGTATCCCGCGCCCCGTTGCCACCACCACTTTGATGCCCTGCGCTTGGCATTGCCGCAGCACCTGCGCAGTATAATCCGACAGCGTTTTGTCGCGCCGCAGCAGTGTACCGTCCAGATCAGTGGCAATCATGCGCATGGCGAGCCTCCTTTTTCTTGTCGCTTTGCGAACCTTCCTCACCCTCGCTGAGCTCGGGAGCTCCTTCCATGGGAAGGAGCCGAAGGCTTCCACTTCAAGCTATGATGTCGTTATACTCTCAAGCCCCATGGCTCCTTCCCCAGGAAGGAGCTGTCACCTCGGGTGACTGAGGAAGGTTCGCGGAGCGAGGTTTTCACAGTCGTTATATCCTTAATCCTCGACTCCCTCTTATAGAGGGAGCTCCCGCCGCAGCGGGTGAGGGAGGGGTGCGGAGCACAAAAACGCGGGAATTTTCATGGATTGTGTAGGTGTTGCCAAAGGCTCCACCGCAGGCGGGGAAGCTGGCACGCGTAGCGTGACTTTTGGACGCCTTAGCGTTCACAAAGTAGAGGGGGCGAGGATTTTTGCCAGCATGTAGGGGCGGATACAAATCCGCCCGGGGCTTCAAAAAATGCATCCCTACTTCTTAATCTGCCCCACTGCAAGCGCATCGCAGCGCTCGTTTTCGGGGTGCCCACTATGCCCACGCACCCATTTGATGGTCACGTCGTGGCGGTCAATTTGCGCAAGCAGAGCTTCCCACAAGTCGGGGTTGAGCGCAGGCTTTTTGTCGCTTTTCACCCAGCCGTTGCGCTGCCAGCCGCGCGCCCAGCCCTTGGTAATCCCATCCGCCACATACTTCGAGTCCGTGGTCACAGTCACCCTACAGGGCTCTTTCAACGCAGTCAAGCCCTCAATGAGGGCAGTGAGTTCCATGCGGTTGTTGGTGGTCAGTGGCGCGCCGCCGGCCAGTTCGCGCTCACGGCCATTGTAGCGCAAGATGGTGCCCCACCCGCCTGGGCCGGGGTTGCCGCTGCATGCGCCATCGCAAAATAGTTCAATATGTTTCATATTTATTATTGTAGCATATTGCGCGAGAGATTGCAAGCGTTTTTGCAAAAAAAGCGAGCAAATTTTCGCACTATTTTTTTCGGTCAAAGTGCCTTTTCACCAAATTTTCCACGGACTTTTCGTAAAATCGCCATTTTCGCGCAAAAAAGTGCGCAGAAAAGCGGGTTTTGTTGGATTATATGGAGGGGTAAATTGCAAGCAGGCC
>Ga0123355_10000643_pt1 | contig 47381 bp, 44 predicted proteins | sample TergutEmb28metaG_3_FD_89872 | JGI IMG/M metagenome (GOLD analysis project Ga0123355, IMG submission 89872) | Embiratermes neotenicus P1 segment gut microbial communities from Petit-Saut dam, French Guiana - Emb289 P1 | ecosystem: Host-associated > Arthropoda: Insects > Digestive system > Gut ...
ACCGCAACATTTTTTATCATAAGCGACACCGACACCACTTACAATTTTTTAGTAGCCCTCGCATTTTCGCAGATGTTCACTATGTTATGCGAACGTGCCGACACCAAACACGGCGGCAGACTTGCAAGATTTTTAGAAGCGGTTGAGTAAACAGAATAAAATCAAAAACGGAAGCCGGAAAAAAATCTGGCTTCCGTTTTTTGCTGTGCAGCTAAACATATTTCTCCTATATTAACCAATCCCCAAAATACAATAAAATCTATTCACGCTGCTATGCACCAAGATATACCCACTTAACAAGAACACCCCAAAAAATACGGAAAAAATAAGCACAAAAATCCCCCAAGCTTATCCACCACCCTATACTCCCACATTTATTCATCCCCTAGCGGGCGACGAAGAGAGCCTGTGGTCTCGGCTGAAATTAAAAATTTAACCCGAGACCACAGGCTCTCTTCGTGTAACAACTTCTGGAAGAAGTAGTCATATAAATAAATGTGGGAGCATAGGGTGGTAGATAAGAGGGAGATAGGAAGAAAGAAGGGGTAAGAGAGTGAGAGAAGGACGAGGAAGAGTAAGAAATGGAGGTGGGTGTGGTTAGTGAGATAGTGGTGTTGGAGAGGGATAGAAAGATAATAAGAGAGATAGATAGGTGGAGGGTATGTCAAGGAAGGCATATAAAAGAACTGGCAGAATTTAGCGGGCAAAGAGCATGTGATAGAAGGTTAAGGAAATTGATGCAGGCAGGATATGTAAGCAGAGAAAAAATACTGTATGGCGTGGCCGGGATATACAGGGTCACAAATAAAGGTGCGAAACTAGAAGGATTAGGAAAAACAAGAAACAAAATCAGAATAGAACAAATAAGACATGATATAGCGGTACTGGACACGGCGATATACTTTAACAAAAATCACGGACTAGCATACAAAAACATAAGAACAGAATTAGAACTACACAGGCTAGACGGATTCGGCATAAGAAAACACAGGCCAGACTTCATATTCAAAAAAGAGGACAAAACAACATGCGTAGAAATAGAACTTGCCCTAAAATCAAAAAACAGATTTGAAACTATTATATCAGACAACTTCATGAAATATGACAAGCAGATATGGGTAGTACCAGACTTCGAGTGCAAAATAGCAAAAACACTGCAAAACAGCAAGGTAAAATACACAAACATAGAAATACTTACTATAAGCGAAATACAAGGAACAAAGGAGAATAACGAAAATGAACAACTTTTTACAAGCCCTATGGAATCGGGGCAGATAGATTTGGACATATAGTTTTAATAGCAGTAATATCCATTGCAGCTACATGGATAGCAGCAATTATATGGCGAAATGGAAAACTAAGAAAGATATATAACTTTAGAAAAGAGCTAAAAAGAATGAAACAGCCTAAACAAATAAAGCAATCTGGGCCACAAGAAGGAACACTAATAGGACATGCAGGGAGAAAGCCCATATACATATCAGATGACGCAAAGCATGTATTTGTATGTGGTACAACAGGAAGCGGAAAAACCGTAGCATTATCTAATTTCATAAAAAGAACCATAGAAGAAGATTATCCCGCGCTAATTATTGATGGCAAAGGAGATACAGGACAAGGCTCTATACTAGACATCATAAATACTATGAATCAAGGGGAGAACCAAGAAAACAAAAAGAAAGTATATGTAATAAACCTATCCGACCCCGAAGCCTCCGACTACTATAACCCCTTCAAAGGAGCATCACCAACAGTAGCAAAAGACATGATAATAAACATGACCGACTGGAGCGAAGAACACTACAAGCTAAACGCCGAAAGATATATACAAAGAATTTTGCAAATGCTAGAGATAGGCAAATATGAACTATCCTTCAAAAGAATAATAAAATGCATGGATGTAAATAAATTCACACAGCTTAGTAAGATATTACTAGAACACGAACGAATCACAAAAGAACAGCACCTAAACAACATAGAGGTAGCAGCTACAAGCGGAAAAATCACACAAAGCTCCATAGCCAGATTTAGCACAATAGCAGAAGGTGAACTCGGCAGAGTTTTTAATGGTAGCGGCATAGACATAGCACAGGCATTAGAAGAAAAAGCCATAATCCTATTCATCCTAAACCCGCTAACATTTCCCGAACTATCACCAGCCTTTGGTAGACTTGTGCTAATTGATTCAAAAAAGGCCATAGGAAAACTATTCGAAGCAAACAAAAAAAGGCAGCAGCCACAAAGAACATTCTTTATCATGGACGAAATAAACGCATATGCTACAACAGCCCTAACCGACCTAGTAAACAAAAGCAGAAGTGCAGGAGTTACATGCGTATTAGCCACCCAAAGCTTATCCGACCTAGACTTTGCCTGTGGCGAGGCATACAAAGAGCAGATAATAGAAAACTGCAACAACTACATAGTAATGAGACAAAACAGCGGAGTAAACGCTGAAAAATGGGCGAATATACTTGGAACAAGGTCAACAATGGAAGTAACATACCAACTACAACAAAGAGGTCTAGAAACATCCGAAACAGGGTTTGGAAGCGCAAGGCGTGTAAGAGAGTTCCTGTATCATCCAGACGATATTAAAACGCTAAGAACAGGGATAGGATTCTATTTGTCACGAGACACAAATTTCAATAGTAAAATAAATATCAACAAGGGGTTTTGATAATATGGAAAAAATCAAATGGCTGCTAGAAGCAATCGGACGGTTCTTAGCCTCCAACTATTTATACATAGCATGGTTTTTTGTATACTTCATGCTTGCATGGGGATTACTCGGTGGAGGCGAAGCAGGATTCATGCTGGTATTGGTAGTATATAGTGTATCAATAACCATAGCATTATCACCCATTGGGGAAATCCTACTAAGGCTACTAGAAAACTGCCGAGAGCCACAAACAGAAGTAGAAAGGGATTATTTGTTGCCACTCTTTGAAGAAGCATACGAGAGCGCAAAAGAGCTAGTACCAAGCATAAACCAAGGCATAAAAATCTACATCATGGACGCAATGTATGTAAACGCCTTTGCAATAGGACGGCGAACAATAGCCGTAACAAGGGGAGCATTAGAAACATTTACAGAAGATGAACTAAAAGGAATACTAGCCCACGAGCTAGGCCACATGAACTATGGCCACACAAAAGCACTTTTACTATCGCTCATAGGAAATCTATTCTTTTCCGTAATTATCTGGTTTTTCAGACTGGTACTAAATATATTACAGATAGCCACAAATATATTTGCACATATCAGTGTCATAGCCCTTGGATTCGCATTTTTCACCTTTATTATTCGAATAATTGTAGAGGCAAGCACCTTTGTATTTGTGAACCTAAGCCAGATAATCCTTGCGTTAAACAGCAGAACCAACGAAACACAGGCGGATAAATTCGCACATGATATTGGGTATGGTAAAGAGTTAATATCCAGCATGTACCTACTACAAAAAATATCAATGAACAAAAAAATGAGACTAGCAGACAGAGCAAAGGCCTCCCATCCGCATCTAGCGTACAGAATTAGCAAGCTAGAAAAGCTGGAGCGTGAGGCAGTTACAGGGTAATAGCCATACTATCCCATACCCCCTTAGCAGATAAAGACCTGCGCACATAAGAAAAAAAGACCGTTTTTAGATGTAATCTAAATAGGGTCTTTTTTACATTGGGCGCATATTCTGTGGGTTGGGGTATGGGAAACGACAGGATAAATTATTTTTAATTATGATGAATTGTTTTATATTAAGTTTCGACAAGATTATGTTGTCATTTTTATAGACTTGTTAACATCTGAAAATTTTTCTAATGGGTTAAATTCGTTAAAATCTCTATGTAAATCAGCATTGAACATATTTACGTATTCTTTAACTATATCTATACTGGAATGTCCAAGAAGCTTCTGTAATCTAAAAATATCTCCGTCCGTTCAATATCCAGTTTTTGGCGAAGGTATGGCGAAATAGATGTATTGATGTTTTCTTTATGCCTCTAGCTTGGTTATATTTACTAATAGACATTTTTATGCAATTAGGAGTCATTTGTTGTCCGCATAGCAGTACAAAACAAGTAGTCGTTTTCTGCACCTTTTCTATATTTCAAGTAGTCTAATAACACAATTTTAAGTGAGTTGGATATTGGAATTATTTGCTGATTTTTGTTTTTGGTTTTCTTTAAGATTATTGTGTCGTTATCCAAATCCAGGTCACTTATTTTTATATTTACAACGGTGCTTACTCTGTTGCCAGTTCCTACTACATAATTGGTAAACACCCAATTCCTATATTCAACAAAGCTGCATCGTTTTACATCGGGCTTTTTTAGTAATATAATTAACTCGCTATCAGTATATGTTTCTTTTACTTTTTTCTCTGCTCTTAGTGATGGAATTTTAAAAGCTTCCATATATCCTAAGCGACCGCAATAATTGATAAAAGCTCTTATGTTTGTGAGATGTGTGTTTATAGATATGTTATTCACATTTCTTTTTTCTTTCAAGTGGAGAATGAAGTTGTTTACCACTTGAATGCATAAGCTATCGCATAGATTTTCTTCATCATAACTTTCTATAAAAGCCCTGTATGTTGCTTGATATGATGTGATAGTATGCTCCGACAAGTCCCTAACTTTGTTAGACTGTTGAAATTCCTCGAACACGTTTTCTATTGTCCTAAATCCGATTGTCCATAGTTAGTTTAAGTTTTCCCATAAAATATATACCTCCATATAAAATAGTATTTTTAAACAAGAATAATATTCCGAAACCCGTTACTATGATTACCAGTTTATTACATAAAAATCATAGTAACTTGTTAGACCGATTAGCTAAAAAATGTTTGTCCTTCAATTCTCGGACAAGCAGTACCTGTCCATGTTACGAGAATTTGTTGCTTGTGAGATTAGAGCCTGAATTTAGTTGCTATGATGATGTATTACAGCTCTTTTTTTTTGTCTTGTAACCCTTACGTGAGAACGAGTTACTATGGTTATTTGCTAATCCGATACGATGGTTGTTATTATTTTCATTTAAATATCTATGTAATTTACAATTATGTTATCATTTATGACGATAACAGTCAACACAAATAGATGTTTTTGTTTAATAAAAAAGCAAACTATTGATTGAACCAGAAAACTTGACACATCACGTTAAAAAGTGTACTGTAATCGGGTCTTACGTGTTAAAAAAGAAGAAATCAGATGGTCAATTTCAGAAAACACTTGAATAATCACATATTTGAACAAAAGAGACGGACTGGAAAAATATTCCAAGCTACGGATCAGAAGGTCGAGGGTTCAAATCCTTTCTCGTACGTGATATGTTAAACCCCCGCAAACTTGTGTTTGCGGGGGTTTTTTGTTATTGTATGGGTAGATTATAGGATTGGATGGCGTTTTATGAAAAATATTACAATGATAGGTTTTGGTAGCTGGGGGATTGCCCTAGCTTGCTTGCTAGACAGGAACGGCCATAAGGTTGCTGCCTGGGATAGCAATGCAGATTATGTTGGCAGGCTGGCGGTTTCACGGCAGAATGAGTATTTGCCCGGAGTAGTCATCCCGCAGTCAATTTGCATCACCAGCGACGCGGCCGTGGCTGCTAAAACTGCTGATATTTTTGTATTTGCGCTGCCATCGAAGGGGCTTGGGGTCATTCCGCAGTTGTTTGCGGGGTTTTTTAAGCCTGGGGTGGTTATTGTTAGTGTGTCTAAAGGGTTTGACGAGGGTAGCCAGGCTCGTATTTGCGAGTATTTGCAGGGGCATGCGCCTGGCTGTGCCGTAGTGGCATTGACTGGGCCAAGCCATGCAGAAGAGGTTATCAAGGGCGTACCCACTGCGGTGGTGGCGGCTTCGGCCTGTGAGGCCGCGGCAGAAACAGTGCAGCATGTTTTTTCTACGGATACTTTCCGGGTGTATACCTCTACAGATGTGATTGGCGTAGAACTGGGCGGTGCCATTAAAAACGTGATAGCCCTGGCGGCAGGCTGCTCAGACGGCCTTGGGCTGGGCGATAATACCAAAGCCGCGTTAATCACCAGGGGTATTGCGGAAATTACCAGGCTTGGGGTGGCCATGGGCGCAAAAGAACAGACCTTTGGTGGGCTTTCTGGCATTGGTGATTTGATTGTTACCTGCACCAGCCAACATTCACGCAACTGGCGGGCTGGGTATTTGCTGGCAAAAGGCAAGGGGCTGGGAGAAGTGCTGGCAGAGGTTGGCATGGTGGTGGAAGGCGCGGCCACGGCAGAAACAGCACTACAGCTTGCCCGCAAATTTAATGTGGAAATGCCAATAGTGGAAGAGATAAACAATGTGCTTTTTGCAGGCAAAACCCCCGACGAGGCCGTGCGAGATTTGATGCTACGTGGCATGAAGGATGAATATTACAGCCGCTCCATACATACCAGGGGCTGATGAAATGGACTTGACACACCTCCAAAAACTTTAATTTTTATTTTGGGAATTGAGAAGACACATGTTTAGCTGGTTTCAGGATTTCAAGCTGGTAAGACAAGGACAACATGCGGCTTTTTAATAGACTTCTTTCGAAACTGTGCTTTTCAATTTCGAAAAAGTTTCATTTTCAATATTTTGCTTCTTCTGAAATCACGTTTTTTGTGATTTCAAAAGAACTCTAATGAAAAAATTGTACCGTATGGCATAGTTAACTAAATGAAAAACGGTCTCGCCCAAGCTGCATATGAAACGCCAAAGCAATGCATTTTTGGCGTTTTTGCCGCAACAGATGAGACCGTTTTCGACTTATTTCACCATATCAGTTGGTCGGATTTTCCGACCAACTGAATTTTTCGCCAGAATAAAATTTTAATCCCAAAACTTCTGTGGTTTGCTTTTTTCGGCAAAACTAAAGCGGTATAGTGAAATAAACAAAAATCCAAGTTTTTTGCCTCTTTTTTCAAAAAAGAAGGGATCTTAATCCTTAACAACTCCATAACATCTCTATGCTATACTACCCAAGAGGTGAATAAGATGGCGCATATTTTAATAGTGGAAGACGAGAAAGCAATCAACACGCTTATCCGCAAGAACTTAGAGTTAGTAGGGCATAGCTGCGTTTCTGTTTTTGATGGGGAGGCGGTTTTTGATGCGCTGGCTTTGCAGGAATTTGATTTGATTTTGTTGGATATTATGTTGCCCAAGTTGGATGGCTTTCAGGTGATGGAGGAAGTAAGGGATATTCCTGTTATTTTTCTTACTGCCCGTAGTGATGTTGGGGATAAGGTGCGGGGCCTAAAGCTTGGAGCCGATGATTATATTGTAAAGCCGTTTGATATGTTGGAATTGCAGGCGCGCATTGAAACTGTTTTGCGGCGTTTTAATAAGGCAGATAGGCTGTTTAGCTTTGGGGGCGTAGAGGTTGATATGGCTGGGCAGCAAGTATTTTTGGAGGGCGCTCTGGTGGATTTTTCGCCCCAAGAGTTTTTGCTTATTGAAACCCTGATAAAAAACCGTAATATAGCCCTTTCTCGCGACAAGCTACTGGAGATCGCCTGGGGATATGATTTCGGTGGCGACACCAGGACGGTGGATGTACATATCCACGCCATCCGCAAGAAGCTAGGCTGGGAAGATGTGATAAAAACCGTGTACAAGCTGGGATACAGGCTGGAGGTGGGCAAATGAAGCTAAAAACCTTCATAGCCACCTATTTGTTGTTTTTGTTGATTTTGTTTTCCAGCGTGGGCATTGTGTCTGTGTACCTTACCAACAGCCAAATAGAAATGCTACAAAACAAGGCCGCCGGGCAGTACCAGGCCATCACCAGCACTTTGATAAGGGATATAATGGTAGTGCAGGGCAGAACCGCCGCCCGCCCAGAAGAATTTTTCCCCACGGTAGCGGAGCTGGTGCGCAGCTATGCCCGATATTACAACCGGCATGGGGTGCATCTATGGATAACCACCTCGGCAGAATACAACGCCGCAGAAATCTCATTTGCTGGTGCAGGCGGCAATTACACCATATACATTTCCGGCACGCTGCCCATACCCTTCCAGCATTGGCATCTGGATTACAGTCTAGATATCACCCAAAACATACTGGAGATGCGGGCAATACAAAACGCGCTACTTATCTCCATCGCCATTTTCTCTATTATTGCGGCGTTTGCGCTGTATTTTATTCTCTCGTCCATTTTTAAGCCACTAAATGTGATAGCCAAAACTTCCAGGGAAATTGCCAGCGGGCAATTTGGCGAAAGGATAAGCATAAAAGGTAAAAACGAGCTGGCCCAGGTGGCCTACGATTTTAACAAAATGGCACAGCGGATAGAAAGCCAAATACAGCATCTGGAAGAAGAAGCCGAAAACAAGCAGCAGTTTGTAGACAATTTCGCCCACGAAATCCGCACGCCACTCACATCCATTTACGGCTACGCAGAATACATGCAAAAAGCCGCCCTAGACACAAAAGAAATAATAGAATCATCTGCATATATAATGGACGAAGCCAGCCATATGAAAAACATAGCCAACTCGCTGCTAGAGCTGGCCACCCTGCGGAATTATGTGCCAGTAAAAAAGCCGCTGCCTATACAAAAATTATTTGAAGATGTAGCGCAATCCATGCAAAAACCCCTGCAAGAAAGCGGGATGCAACTATTCCACCAAGCAGAAGAAGGCAACATACTAGCGCAAGAAGACCTAATAAAAAGCCTGCTGATAAACCTTTGCAACAACGCCATAAAGTCTGGCAGCCCCAGCATTGGCCTAAAAGCCACAAAACATGAAGATGGCATAAAAATATCCGTAGCAGACAACGGTCGCGGCATCCCAGAAGAAGCCCTGCCCAAAATCCTCCAACCTTTCTATCGTATGGACAAATCCCGCAACCGCCAGCAAAGCGGCGGCGGCATAGGCCTAGGGCTGGCATTATGCAACCGCATAGCCCAAGCCCACGGCGCCAAAATGCAGATAAAATCCGCCATTGGCAAAGGCACAACGGTAGAACTAACCTTTACAACTTCCTAATATCTCCATAACAACTCCTTAATATTGCGGGTTTACCATATGCCTGTGAGACTCACCACTTACCAATAAAACTCAACAGGAGGAACAAAATGAAAGCAAAAGAAATTCTAAAAATCGCGGCAGTATCCGCACTTACCCTAGGGCTGTTCAGCGCAGTGCTTGTAGGGGTCAACCACTGGACACTAGCATCTGCTACGGCAGGGACAGCCACTATAGACCTCACACCACTTACAGCGCAAGCCACAGCCTACAACCCCCAAGCTCCACAGCAAGAACCCGCAACAGCGGCGAATGCCGAGGCCACAACCTTCACCCCGCCAACGGTAACATTTGTATGCCGCACGCCAGAATTTGTATTCGACGACCCTAGCCGTAATATCCAACGCGCACCAGCCAATGCCCTTCCCCAGGAAGATGCCCTGCTAATAGGCGCAGAACATATTTGGGATGTTTTTGGCACATGCATAGACGGCATGTATGTAGAGATGAGCTACGCCGTGATGCCGGGTTTCACCAGGCCGTTTTGGGTTGGCACCGTGTACGAAACCAACCCGCCAGCGTTAAATTTTGAAGACTTCAGGGATGACTTAGATGCATGGTGGGATGCTCAGGTGTTTTCCTCATATTCGTTTAGGCTTGACGCAATCACCGGCATGAGGATAGATGTTTCCTACGCAAACCCATCGTATCATACATCACGCAGAAGCCAAGGGCAGGAGGTTATCATTGCCCCAGTTGCCGAAGAAGATGCCATAAGATCCCGCGAGCAAATACGCGAAGAAAACAACAGCTGGGCCGCCGCAGAACGAACAGAAGGCGGAAGAGTTGCTTATATCGCACCAGATAGCCCGCTGATAGCCCTAAGCCCCGAAGAAGCACGTGCAATGCACCGAAACATGGAAGTTGGTGCAAGATGGCAGGACATGAGTACCGAAGAACACCTAGCAGCCTCAGACATCACCCCGGCGCGCTTAGAAGCATATACTCAAAAAGCCCTAGAACTAGCCCAAAGGCATTTCCACCAAACAACCGTGCAAACCATTGAAATAGGCGACGCTTGGCGGTCTGGCGGCGCCAGCATGTTCTTTACAGAAGAATTATATGTAAACGAAGCAGGCGACATAGCAGCAACCATAGGAAGCATCTCATTCCTAGTAACAGACAACACCGGCCGCGAGGCCGAAGTAAGAATCCCAACAGCAACCGCGCACTGGCGCTTAACAAGCGTACAAACAATGCACAACGAGTTCATCCCCGGCTTCGAGTACCACGGCCCCGGGATAGGGTAATATATAGTGAAATAACAAAACCACTCGAGGCTTCTCCGGCCACAGCTCCACAAACTTTTTTGTGAAAAGTTGGACAAAAAACTTTAACATTGGTATACCTCTCCCATTCCAATGTTAAAGTTTTTTATTGCTTTTTCCCGAAAAAGAAGCAAGGCTACGTCGCTGCTTTCTTTTCATTACAGCAAAACTTCTTCGTTCCAGCGGATTATTTTACTATATAGTGAAATAATTCAAAATCGGTCTCGCCTGTCGCGGCAAAAACGCCTGAAACGCCTTATCACGGCGTTTCAGGTGCCGCTCGGCCGAGACCGTTTCTCATTTATTTCACTATAACTGACTATATGTTATAATCACCACGACAAAATCTTATGAAAAAGGCAGGAACATTTTTATGACGGAATCATCTAACATTAGAAATATCGCGATTATTGCCCATGTAGACCATGGCAAAACTACGCTGGTGGACCAGCTGCTTTGGCAAAGTGGCGCGTTTCGGCAGAATCAGGTTGTGGCGGAGAGGGTCATGGATTCTGGGGATATAGAGCGGGAGCGCGGGATTACTATCTTGGCCAAGAATACTTCGGTGGAGTATAAGGGCGTAAAGATTAACATTGTGGACACCCCTGGCCACGCGGATTTTGGCGGGGAAGTTGAGCGGGTGCTAAAAATGGTAGACGGGGTTGTGCTGGTGGTAGACGCCTTTGAAGGCCCAATGCCCCAAACCAAATTTGTGCTAAAAAATGCGCTGGATTTAGATTTGCCTATCATTTGCTGCATCAATAAGGCAGACAGGCCAGAGGCGCGGCCCAACGAGGTAGTGGACGAGGTGCTGGAGCTGTTTATGGAGCTTGAGGCATCTGAAGCGCATTTAGATTCGCCATTTATTTTTGCATCTGCGAAAAAGGGCTGGGCTGCTAAAGAGCCAACGGACGGCGGGCTGGGCATGATGCCGCTTTTTGATACATTTTTGGAATATATTCCTGCCCCAGTGGGCAACCCGGCTGCCAGCACGCAGATTCTTATCTCCAATATAGACTACAGCAATTATCTTGGGCGTATTGGCGTGGGGCGAGTGATTAACGGCGTGGCCCGGGTTAATGATATGGTGGCCATCGTGAACATTCACGAGCCGGACAAGCATAAAACCGTAAAAATTTCCAAGCTGTATGAATTTGCGGGGCTAGAGCGCGTTGAAGTGCCAGAGGCCACCGTGGGCGCGATTATTGCCATCGCTGGCATAGAGGATATAAAAATAGGCGACACCCTTTGCGACCCTGCAAATGTTATACCGCTGCCATTTAGCAAAATCTCAGAACCCACACTTATTATGAATTTTATGGTGAATAACAGCCCCTTCGCCGGGCAAGAGGGTAAATTTCTTACCTCGCGCCAAGTACGCGAGCGGCTTTACCGGGAGCTTAACACAGATGTAAGCCTGCGGGTGGAAGATACAGACAGCACGGATGTTTTCAAGGTTTCTGGCCGGGGCGAGCTACATCTTTCTATTCTTATAGAAACCATGCGCAGGGAGGGTTACGAGTTCCAGGTGTCTAAACCTGCGGTGCTTTTTAAAGAAATAGACGGGGAAACCCACGAACCCATGGAAACTGTAACAATAGATGTGCCAGAGGAATTCGCCGGGGTGGTAATACAAAAGCTTGGCAGCCGCCGAGGGGAGATGAGCCAAATGGCGCCGTCTAAAGGCGGCTACACACGGCTAGAATTTAGCATCCCTGCCCGTGGGCTAATCGGCTACCGCTCGGAATTTCTTACAGATACCAAGGGTAACGGCATAATAAACACACTCTTCGACGGATACGCCCCCCATAAGGGGCATATTCCAGAAAGGCAGCAAGGCTCGTTAATTTCCTTCGAAACCGGCGATGCCCTTACCTACGGCATGTTCAACGCCCAAGAACGGGGCAGCCTGTTTGTCACCCCTGGTACAAAAGTGTACAAAGGAATGGTGGTGGGCCGCAACGCCCGCAATGGCGACATGGAGGTAAATATCTGCAAGCAGAAAAAAGTGACAAATATCCGCGCAGCCGGCCACGATGAAGCAATGCGGCTTGTACCTGCAGAAGTGTTAAGCCTAGAGCAATCGCTGGAGTTTATCACAGAGGATGAGCTTGTAGAGATTACCCCGCTTAACTTGCGTATTAGGAAGAAAATTCTAGACGCGACCCAGCGCGCACGGGCAAACAAGGGGTAGGATTTTTTTCAACTAATTACAGATTGTAATTAGTTGGTTTTGGTGTGGCGGGATTATATCCGCTGGTGGGGCTGCCGCAACTTGAGCAAGCACTAGCCTAAACCTTATCGCAATTTAATCAATAGAGTTCTTCCGAAATTACGTTTTTTAATTTCGAAAGAACTCTATTGAAAAAGAAAAGGAGATATCGGAGGCTAAGCCCCTGATGATCTTACATTTGACGGCCGCAAACAAGAAAGGACAAAAGTATGCGAATAACCACCGTGCGCCATGGCGAAACTGATTGGAATGTAGCCCGCCGTGCGCAGGGTTCTAAGGATATCGAGCTTAACCAAAACGGTATCAACCAGGCGCAGCTGCTAGCAGAACGCTTGGCTAATGAACCCTGCGATATAATTTATTCCAGCGATTTAAAGCGCGCCTACAAAACCGCCGAGATTATCAACAACCGCCACCATGTCCCGTTAATCGCCACACCAGAGCTACGCGAGTCAAGCTTCGGGAAGTTCGAAGGGGCGGTTCTTAGCGATTTTGAAACGCGCAAGGCTTTTAGCGAGTTTGCAGAGCAGCGCGCACCAGCCTATTTCGCCCAAGTTCATGCGTACCTGGGCAAAATCATTTCACATAGCGATAAGGATATAATCATCGTGGCCCATTACGGCACGGTGCGCGCTATGGTTTGTTATTTTTTGAACATCCCGGTAGCCCAACGCGGCATGTACGCCGTGGGAAACACCGCCATCCATACATTTGAGAGGTTGCCAGATGGCAGTTTCCGCATGGTTTTGGAGAATGATACCGGGCATTTGAACTAAAAGGAGGCCACCATGCCATCACTGGATTTCCCATTAGAAAAACTGCAAACCTACACGGGTTCAAGCCCGTTACCGGCAGGCTTCGACGCCTACTGGCAGCGCGCCCTGGCAGAACTTGACCAGGCAGGCACAGACTTCACCCTGGCGCCAGCAGAATTCACCGCGCCGGGGGTCGTTTGCCAATACCTCTATTTCACTGGCGTGGGCGGCGCGAAAATATGCTGCAAATTCCTTCGCCCGGAGAAAATCACCGGCAAAATCCCCGGTATTGCTATATTCCATGGCTATTCCGTAAGCTCTGGCGGCTGGGTAGACAAGCTACATTATGCCTACGCTGGTTACGCCGTGCTGGCCATGGATGTGCGCGGGCAGATGGGGCTTTCAGATGATACTTCCCAAGTTGCCGGGCCAACGCTAAAAGGCCATATAATCCGCGGGCTTTTTGAAGAAAACCCAGACAAACTTTTCTTCCGCAATGTGTTCCTAGACACCGCCCAAACCGCCCGGGTTCTCATGGCCATGGATTTTGTGGACCCCGCCAGGGTTGGCGCCACAGGCGGCTCCCAAGGGGGCGCACTAACACTGGCCTGTGCAGCCCTAGAGCCTAAAGTAAAAATGAACGCCTCAATTTTTCCATTCCTGTCCGACTACCGCCGCACCTGGGAAATGGATTTGTTCAAAGACGCCTACGAAGAGCTTTCATACTACATCCGCGGCAAAGACCCGCGCCACCAGCGCATAGACGAGATGTTTAACCGCCTAGGCTACATAGATGTGGCCAACCTAGCCCCAAAAATCCGCGGTGAGTCTTACATGTTGCTAACCCTACAAGACCGCATTTGCCCACCATCCACACAATTTGCTGCCTACAATCGCATCACCGCACCAAAATCCTGCGAAATCTACCCCAATCACGGCCACGAGCATCTGCCAGATTCCGCAGAGCTGGTGTTCGAGTTCTTCAAGCGGCTATAGTTTATTTTCAGTTTGAATGACTATAGAAACAAATGAGAAACGGTCTCGCTTTTGGCGAGACCGTTTCTCATTTGTTTCACTATATATGGCCATAACACTTGACAAATTCAACTACATATGTAATATTTACTACACGAATAAATTAAAGGAGCATCCTATGGACAAAATTTCTTCTGCAGAGCATGAAATAATGAAAATACTATGGCGCGAGCAACGTCCGCTTAAAGTCGCGGAAATAAGCGCAGAACTGGAACAAAAAAAAGCCTGGAACAAATCCACCACGGGCACACTAGTAACACGCCTACGAGACAAGGGCATAATAGAACCGGCAGAGCGCTACGGCGTTGCACGTTACATCCCGCTTGTAACAGAGGATGAATACATCCTGGCACAGGAGCAATCGCTACTAAGCAAATTTGGCAGCGCGAAAAAACTTGCAATTGCCATGGTACGCAACGGGCATCTGTCTGACGCAGATATAGACGATTTACGCAATTATTTTAATGCAGGAATGGGTGGTGACAATCGTGATAATGAGTGATGTGGTTCGTGTGATTATAATAATGTCTGTATCTGGCAGCATAATTGCCGCGGCGTTATTTTTGTTGAAACCCCTAACCCGCAACCGGCTGCCAAAATTTACGCAGTATTATTTATGGCTTGTGGTGCTGTTTACGCTTATTGTACCTGTTTCGCAAATTATTGTGCTGCCAAGCAACCAGGCATTACCACTACCAAACAACGCAGAAGCGCCCGCCTTTGTTCCCATCATAAGTGATACGGTAACACGTTTTGCCATTACGCAAACAGAATATGCCCAGCGGTCTGCCATTCAGCACGCTTCGCAAGGGGTACAGGCAACTGCTTCCGCAGGCACGCCGCAACCGGTTTCGCAAAGCACAATTTCGCTTTTCATGACATATTTTGTTTTGATATATCCTTTTGGGGTGCTACTGCTTGGGCTTTGGTTTGTGGCCAGTTACTTGATGTATTATGGGATTTTATGCCGCCGCAATATTGCCGCGGGCCCCGGCTACCAGGATGTGTTAAATCAAATGTGCAGCGGGCCTGTGCCGCGCCTGTATTTTAACCCTCTGGCGGCCACCCCAATGTTGCTGGGCATTTTTAAGCCAAAGATAATTTTGCCAGACCGGGATTACACCCACGGGCAGCTGGCCGCCATTTTAGCACATGAGCTTACCCATTTGCGGCGCAAAGATATTTTAATCAAATGGCTTACGCTGGCCATATCTGCCATACATTGGTTTAACCCGCTCATGTGGCTTATAAGGCGCGAAATTGACCGTGCATGTGAGCTAGCATGTGACGAAGCTGTAATCCAAAACCTAGACCCTGCCGGCAAGAAAATATACGGTAACACCTTAATCTCTGTATCTGCCGCAACAAAAGCCCCAAGGGCAATAGCCTCTGCAATGATGTGCGAGGACAAAAAGAACCTAAAAGAAAGGCTTGGTGCAATAATGCACAGCAAATCTCATACAAAATTAGCCGTTATATTTTCGGCAGTGGTGCTGCTGCTTACCGCCTGCGGCGCACTGACACTTGGCTTAGGTAGCCAGGAAGAAAACACTACAACAGAAATAACAGCAACAACCCCGCCAGAAACACAACCATCTGCCCAGCCAACAGTAGAACCCACCCCGCCCCCACAAGGCGACCCCATAATTTATATAACAAGCATGAACACCGAGCATTTAGCCAGCTTTAGCGCCATACACGAGTTTGACTTCCTAGGCGCATATGCTAGCTATTATGAACTGGATGACGATGATTGGTTCTTCACATTAGATGGAGAGTGGGGCGTTGTAATTTGGGCGGATATCCCGTTGCGCGGCCTGCAGGCTATCGCGCTAAACAACCACGACACAGATGGCAGTTCTTATGTAAATGCGGGGCATGTTTTTTACGAGCTGGATATTCTGCAGCCAGGCACATTATTTTTCATCAACCGTTTTGTAACTATTGGGGGCGTTTTGCCATGGGAAGGCATATCTTTTATAGACCCTAGCGGCGCAAGACGTTATTTCTCCATAGTAAGCGACAGGCGCGGAGACCCTGGAGACCCGCCATTTTTCCTATTTGAATTTGAAGATGGTAGTGACATTTGGGGGCTTCATACGCCAAACACGCCAACCCACCTGGGGCTGGCCAGCGCAGATTACCTGTACGCCTCCCGCATAGACCTTAACACCGTTGCAAGGCAAACCATAACCACCGCCAACCAAAGCCAAGACAGCCTAGTATGGGTCGTGCAGCCAACCCTACCCCATCAGACCATAACCCTATGCAACTGCGGCCAGTTTAGAGACCAAGACTGGTATGTAATAGACCGCGAAACAGGCCAGCGCACCGGCTACCCTCACCTGGGACATGGCGGCCCGCCGCCGATGCCGGCTTATGACGCAGAGCTTGGGTTATTTGGCACACCAGGCTACGGCCCAGGTTATCACAATTTGTACGGCATGCACCCCCGAAGCGAGATTGGCGAGATATTTTCAGATTGGTATTACAACCTAACCCGTGGCCTAACCGCCGTGCAGCTTGTAGATTCTACCAGGCGCATCACATGGGATTGGTACGAAGGCGCATGGGACCTAGCCGAAGACGCCCGCCTAGGCTTATACGCCATAATGTATAACCACCAATTTACCACAGCTTTCGCCTTCCATGACATAAGAATCGCAAGAATACTAAACAACTTCGAAACTGTCCAAACCCTACCCTTCGCAGCGGTAAGAATAGACGACCTATGGGGCGTAGTAGACATAAACGGTAACATAATAATCCCCTACATGTTCGATGACCTGACCTTCATAAACGAACGAACAGCCTTCGCAAAGTTTAACGGCGCGTATGGTATACTGGATATCAGCGGGAATTTAGGATAAAACCGCCAAAGGCTTCGCCCTGGATGCTTTGGCGAGCAGGTTACGTAACAACCGACCAGCCTCCAACACCTCCAAAAACTTAATATTGGATTTAAAGCCGCTCCACCTAAAAACATTCGCATAGAGCGCAGGAAATTTTCCGCAAGGCGAGGAGCTGAAAGCCGCCACGCACTAGCGGTGCGCAAGGTTTTTAGCGACGAAGGCTTGCGGAAAATTTACAAGTTCTATGTGAGTGTTTTTAGGTGGAGCGGCTATAAAGTTGGCGAGATCAACTTATTACAACTTGTAATAAGTTGATTGCGCATGGCAATAGGGTGAAGCGAGTTTTGCTTGATTTTAAGGGTATCTATGCATTTTCATTTAAGTTTGCAACAACCATAACTTGCAACCTCCAGCGCCTATGGTTTTGAATGAGGGGCAAGTTTTTACAGATAGCCTATGGCAAATGGAGTAGCCTCAAACCCCACCCTTATAATAAAACACCGCCAACTGGGTGCGGTCGCGCAGGTTTAGTTTTTCCAAGACGCTGCTTAGGTAGTTGCGTACTGTGCCTTCGGTTAGGAACATGGCCCGGGCTATTTCTTTGTTGTTTAGGCCTTCGCCCACGTATTTTATTAGTTCTGTTTCTTTTTCGGTTAAATCCCATTTAGAGAAATCTGGCGCGGCGGATTGGGGTTTTATGCGCTGGATTATTTCTGTGCCAAAAACGGCCTGGCCAGAAGCTACTGTGCGCAGAGATTGGGCTATTGTTTCGAAGTTATGCTTCAATATATAACCCTTTGCACCTATTGCAATGGCTTTTCCAATGTATTCGTCATCTTCGAATGTGGTTAAGAAGAGGATTTTGGCGGCCGGGTTTTGCGATAAGATTGCCTTAGCGGCGTCTATACCGCTGGCGTTTGGCATTTGGATATCGAAGAGGGCTACATCCGGCTGGTGTTGGTTGTATAGGGTTATCGCTTCTTCGCCATCGTTGGCCGTGGCCAGGACTTTTATGTCGCCCTCGGCCTCTATTATTGTTTTAAGCGACATTTGAACGATTTTATCGTCATCTGCTAAGATTATATTCATTTTCTTGCCTCCTTTCATTTTAACCATAGGCCTAGGCCTACACAACCCGCCTGCGGGGCAACTTTGCATCCGGCCACGAGGCGTATATTCAAGCCTCGCCAGCACTCTAACGGGGCAGCTCCCCCGCAGGGGGCTTGGGAACGGATATGAATATTTTAAAGCCGTCGTGGCTGTCGAAATTGCAGCTGCCGCCCATTTCGCTTGTGCGTTCGGTTATGTTTATTAGGCCGCGGCCGGGTTTGCCTTTGCCACCATTGCTGCCGTTGTCGCGGATTAGCAACTGATAAAATGCTGGGTGTTCTTGGGCGGTTATTTCTATTTTGGTGGCGTTGCTGTGGCGCATTGTATTGGCTATTGCTTCTTTGGTTACGGCTTCAAAGTTGAATTTTATGCCGCCGGGCAGGTTTTCGGGCAGCTGGTAGTCCAGCCGATATTCTAGGCCAGAGTCTTGGGCCAGGCGTTGCAGGCTGCGCTTTAGGTCTACGCCTTCGTCTTTCATATTGTGTACGGCGCGCCTTATGGTTTCCATGGATTCTTTTAGGGTAGACTGTAGGGTTTCAAGCTCTGGGGATTTGTTTGCGGCGGTTATCGCCCCCAGCAGCAAAATGCTTCTGGTAAGGCCGTGGCCTACATTGTCGTGGATGTCGCGGGCTATGCGGGTGCGTTCTTCTAGGGTGGCTATTTGGTGGGTTTTTTCTTGGGCTTCCCGCAGAAGGGTTTCGGTTTGCCTTGCCCGGTGAGCCTCTTCAACAGATGCATCTTGTAGACTTCTGATATTCTCATCCAGCTCTTGTACCAGGCCCAAGGCCATTGCATGCAACGCAGATAATAAAATAGCAAAGGCCGCTACATAAAAATAATACTGTCCCATGGCCGCAAACACAGGCACTACCCCAGCCAAACAATGCTTCCTGGTGGTAGAACCCATCATGATAAGCGGCATAAAAAACACCCCAGAAGGTATAATAATACAGCCCATGCCGTACAAGAACATACTGTACACGGCAAAGTCTTTGCGGCTGATATATTGCCCCAAGCTACTTAAAGATAGCGCAAACAAAGCCAGCAACAAAACAATATAAACCCGCGGCTCGAAAACGACAGCATTATACACCCCAAACGCAAGCCAGATCACTTTACTAGCTATGGCAAGGCTTCTCATGCTGTTCTTGCCTAGGGAAAAATTGATTGGGTCATCGTTTAGCATTTGCTCACCTCTTCCATTTTGACATTATACATGACATTTGTCACATAAACCACTTACATTCTTCACTACCGCATGAAATTTAAATCACATATACTACCACCATAAGCGAAAACAAATCGCGCACAACCATTTGTATTCACAGCATACACCTGCAGGCAACAAGCTGCCGGTGGCTTAGGGCAAAGCCCTATCAAATTTAAAACAGGAGGCAAATTATGCTAGTAAAAATCGACAACCTAGTAAAACGCTACAAAGATGTTCTGGCGGTAGACCATTTTAGCATGGAGATACGCGAGGGCGAAATCCTTGGCCTGCTTGGCCCAAACGGTAGCGGCAAAACCACCACCATCAACTGCCTGCTATCGTTGCTAAAATACGATAAGGGCGATATTACAATCTTTGGGCAGCAGATGAGCCCTACACGCTACGATATTAAAAAAGATATAGGCGTGGTGATGCAGAATGTGGCCGTGTTTGACGAGCTGACAGCATATGAAAACGTGGATTATTTTTGCAGCTTGTACATTAAAGATGCTGCCACACGCAAAAAATATGTGGAAGAAGCCCTAAAGTTTGTAGCAATAGAGGAACATGCAAAAAAAGTCCCACCCAAGTTATCTGGCGGGCTGCTGCGTAGGCTGAATATTGCTTGCGGCATAGCCCACAAACCAAAGCTAATCATCTTCGACGAACCTACCGTGGCCATAGACCCTCAAAGCCGGGATTATATCCTAGAAGGCATCCAAAACCTAAACAAAAACGGCGCGACTATCATTTACACCTCACATTACATGGAAGAAGTAGAGCAGCTTTGCAGCCGCATAATAATAATGGATAAGGGCAAAGCCCTGGCGCAAGGCACAAAAGACGAGCTAAAGCGCATGATTAAAACCGGCGAAACCATAAAAATGCAAGTGCTGGATATTTCCCAGGCACAGCTTGATGGCCTGAAAGAGCTTAAGCATGTTTTCGCGGTGGATTACGTAGGTGAGGACCTTACCATCCGCCTTACACAGGGCAAACATAACCTAGCCCGGGTGCTGGAGTATTTGAACAACGAGAACATCACCTACGGCCGCGTAGCATCTGAACTACCAACATTAAACGACGTTTTCCTTGAAATTACAGGAAAAGGCCTCAGAGATTAGTCAGGAGGGGTAAAATGCGATTCAAATATAATTTAAAATCCGTCACCCGCACTAAATCGTTGATGTTTTGGGGCATGGCCTTCCCGGTGATTATGGGGATAATATTTAATGTGGCCTTTGGCGGGCTGAGCAGCGGGGAATTTAACCCCATCCCGGTGGCAGTTGTTATTATGGATGATATGGCAATGATATCTACAGCCTTTTACGAGGCGCTGCCAATGTTAAGCGAGGTGATGGCCGCCACCGTAACTGGCTATGAATACGCAGCAGAACTGCTTTTCGAGCGCGAAATAGCCGGCATTTTCTTGCTGGGGTATGAGCTTGAACTTGTGGTAAACAGCGGTGGCGTAGACGCAAGCATTTTAGAAACTGTAGCCAACGAATTTTCCATGACAGCCATCACCCTTGGTAATATTGTAAACATTGACCCACATGGCATAATAGCTGCAGTGGAAGCCATGCAAGGCTACACCACAAGCATGTTGCAGTTAAACCTACAGGCAGTGGGCATATTGGAGAATTTCTTCTATGTGATGCTGGCCATTGGTTGCTTCATGGGCATTCACCTTGGGCTAGAATCTGTGGCCAATTTGCAGGCAGATATGACCCAGGTTGGTGCTAGAGTTTCTGTTTCGCCAACTTCAAAGCTTAGGCTTTTTGCAGAAACTGTTGTTTCTAACACGATTGTGCAGTTTATAATGTCTGTGGCCGTTATGCTGTTTTACATGCATGTACTGGGCGTGGAATTTGGCGAGCGCCTTGGGCTAATCCTGCTAGCATGTTTCTTCTCTGGCACCATGGCCGTAACTGTGGGTATGTTTGTGGCGGCTATCACGCCGGGCAGGCTGGCTGCCAAGCGCAATATTATTTTGGCATTATGTAATGTGTTCTTTATTGCCGGCGGCATGTTTGCCATAGAAATTAGAAACCTAATACGTGAACTTGTGCCCATTTTCGACAGGCTTAACCCGATAGTGCTAATAAGTGATACATTTGTTTCACTGGCAATACGCGAAAACCTTGATATTTTTATCCAAAACTCCCTTACAATGCTTGGGATAACCATAATACTTTGTGCAGCCAGCGGGCTAGTGCTAGCAAGGAGGAGACATGCAAACCTATAAAACTTTCCTGAAGCTGATTATGGCTAACCATGTTTCTTTGATAATTTACATCGTTGTATTTGTGGGTATGGTCGCTCTCTTTGTAGAATTTGGCGGCAATGAAGACGAATTTGCTGCTGCATCTGCCCCTATAAGCGTGATAATGCGAGACAACCATCCGATATCTAACGCTTTGCTAGAGCATTTAAACGAGCTGCATACCGTCACCGTAATTGAAGATTCTTACCGCGCCCTTGAAGATGATACTTTCTTTAACCGGGCGGCAATGGGGCTGGTTATAGACCAAGGCTTTGGCCAAAACTTCTACAACGGCAACCAATATATCCGCTTTGTGGAATCTCCAGACGCGCCAGGCTTCACAGTATTTGCAATAAGGCAAATAGATTCATTCCTGCAAAACCTGCAAATGTACCTGGCCGCAGGCGTGCCACAAGGCCAGGCCATAGCACTGGTGCAACAAAGTATCAACCAACGCATTAGCGTAACCATGACCATGGGTAATATAATAATATCGCCGTTTTTCTTCTTCCTGGTGTTCATTTTTGTGGCACTTATCACCACCGCAGTTTCACCCGCTTTGGTTACGTTTAAGGAAAAAGACCGGGCCAGCCGCCTTAGCGTAAGCGCAACATCCAGCCGGGCAAGGTTGCTGGGCGTAATAGGCGCATGCATCACCTTTGCCATTATGGTATGGGCCGGCCTTATGGTACTGGGCGAGTTATTTTTCCATCACGAAACCCTGCTTAGCCAGCGCGGCGTGTTACACATGGCCAATGCCCTTATCTTCATACTTGTAGTATCCGGCATTGCCATGCTAATGGCTTCCATCACCGCCAGCAAAGAAGCCCTAGGCGGCATGACAACCCTGCTAAGCGTACTGCTAAGCTTCACCAGCGGCGCGTTTGTACCCAAAGAGTTTATGAGCGACACAATGTACCGCATAGCCCAGTTTTCGCCCAGTTACTGGTTTAACCACAGCAACCGCGTACTATACGATTCCATAGCAGGAACAAGCATAGACATGAACGCATTTGGGCTAGGTATCGTAATCCAACTCGCATTTGCATTGGCGCTGTTCTCTGTAGCGCTGCTGATCGGGAAAGAGAAGGTTGCATGAGCTGATACTAATCTCAAATTAAAACAACGAATATCTCCACAAATTTTATGAAAAAAGTTTGACAAAAACTTCAATGCTATGGTTATAATTTAACCATAGCATTGAAGTTTTTTTATTTTCGGGTTCATGTTTTTGATAGAAAGCGCATGTTTGGCGGGCTTCATTGAATTGAGAGGTTGAATTTTGGGTAAAAACAGGCGTTTTGTGGTACCATACGGTACCATTTTCGGGTGATTATGGTACCATTTTCGGGCGGATATTACTTGAATATTAAAGTTTTTTGCTTCTTTTTTTCCAAAAAAGAAGTAGAGGTGTCGGAGGCAAAGCCTCTGACGGTTTACACAACCTCTAACGTATTACAAACAAAGGAGGCAACCAAATGAAACCCAGCGGCCACGAGAAAGTTTTAGAAATCATCAAATCTACGAGGGACATGCCCGAAGCCGAGGCTGTTTTGGCCCTAGTTGACTGTGCAAAGAAGGGCTTCCCGCTGGCGGCAGAAAAAGCTGTTAAAACCATGGCGGGGCTTGGGTACAATTCTACTACTCCGGCCCTGGTGGGGCTGTATGAATGGTTGGACGCAGACCCTCGCAAGCGTGACAACGGCTGCGATGTGCGTATTTCTATAGCAGAGGCCTTTGTGGAAAATCCTTCGCCGCTGGCTGTGGGCATAATGCGTAAGGCTGTTTGCACCGTTCATGTGGTAAGGGTTGGGCTTGGGCCAGAAGATGTGGCTATCCCGCTGCGGGCTGCGGCTGTTTTGGCGCTGGCCGCCGTTGACCCAGATTGCCTGTACCAACTTGCCATGCTGCTTTTCGATAAAGCCCCAGACGTACCCACTTCAGACCCAGCCTATGCCAAAGCCGCCGTGCGCAAGGCTGCAGCCAAGGCGCTGTCTGTACTGGGTGACCCTGGCGGCCTGCCATTGCTGGCGGTAAAGTTAAATTTCCCAGCTGGCGAAGTGCCAGATGTGCTGGCAGAATGCCTAGAGGCCTTCATTTTCATGCGCCCGGCATATCTTATGGAGGTAGTGCAGCCCTACTTGGAAGGCGATGACGACTTCCTTTGTGCAATAACCGCCCTATCCCTAGCAGAAACCTTTGGCCCCAAGATGCTGCCCCTGCTGCAAAGCACCCTAGACCGTGTACAAAGCGAAGCAAAAGAAGCCATAACCGTGGCCATCTCCGCCACCAGATGCGACGCCGCCCGCCAGCTACTGCTAGAGCTGCTAGAATCAAACAACCCCTTCCTACGCCGCGGCGCAGTAAAGGGGCTAAAAACATATTTAGATGATGAAATCATGGCCAGGTTGGATAAAATCCAGGCGACAGACCCGGATAAATATATAAGGCTAGAGGCAGAGTATTAAGATAACAAAACCGCCAGAGGCTATCGTCAAAGCCTCTGGCGGTTTTATTATTTCCTAACAGCCCGCTCTAACAACTCATTACATACAAACACCAGCCCTACAAACGCGATGCCAATAGGAAACAGCAATTCCAATGTAATATGCTCCAGCACAAGGCTGGTGGCAAAAAACAGCACCGCAATCCCCGCCCCAAAGGCCGCAAGCTCGTAACCTACAAGTTTGTTTATCACCGCTGGCCTAAAACGGTTAGAAGTATCGCTAACCAGCGTGGGTAACAATGGCGCAAGCCCAAAGCCTGTAAGAGCCATGCCCGCCACATTGCTGGTGAAATGCAGCGTTAGTATCCCGGCCACGGCAATACCGCAGCCTATTCTCACAATTGGCACTTCCCGCAGCCATTTTGCAGTCCAACCAAAAAACATCCGCCCGCCAGTCATAAAAGCGTAATACACTGCCGAAAATATTCCCACATTAACCGCCAGCCCCTGGGCCGCAAAGCGCTCGGTTATCACCATTCCCGTAAAAAACACCAAGGTATAATCCGTGCCCCCAAGGAAGAAAAACGTAGCAATTTCCACAGCCTGGTGCCATTTCTTTTCCAAAAAACGCTCCCGCTTCACTTCTTGTGTAGCCTCGGCTTTTGCGCCTTCAGTCTCGTCTATCCAAATTTTCTTGTACATGCTAACCAGCAAAATAATGGCCACCACGCCCAAGATACCTGTAATCACAAAATACCCCGCGCGCCAGCTAAGCACCCCAATAAGCTGCGCCATTATAATAGGGCTAAGGGTCGCGCCGCCGCCCCAAAAACAATGCATCCAGTTGTTATGCCGGGCGGTAAAATGCTTGGCCATATAAGAGTTCATGCTAGATGCCATCAGCCCCGTACCAAAGCCATACAGCGCAATAGAAAGCAGCACCATAACAAAATTTGGCGAAAGCGCCAGCCAAACAAACCCAGCCCCCATCAGCAAAAGCCCAAGCAAATAAACCGTCTGCAATTTAATATACCTATTCAGCCGCGAAAGCAAAACCCCCGCAAGCGTGTACGTAACCGAATACCCCACCAAAATATACCCAGAATGGGCCAGCCCCAAATCCATCTCCCCAAAGATAGGAATCCAAGACACTGTAAAAGCCCCATCCGGAAAGCCCACCACAAAATAACTAAGCAAAATTACCGCCAAAAGCAAAGACATATTACGTTTTTTATTGACCATGATTATTCTCCTTGTATTTTAAACCGAGAGGCTTTGCCCCGCACCCCCTTCTTTTTTTGGAAAAAAAGAAGCAAAAAAACTTGTCATCTAGGATTATAACTTGTCATCACTAAAAAAAGAAGGATTTTATGGTGTTTTGTAATTGGGTTGCTTCATATGTAACATGTTATATTTTGGGTAATAATATTAACATGCATATTTTTTTCAGTTGGTCGGAAAATCCGACCAACTGAAAAAAACTGCCACGGGTATAGTGAAATAATTCGAAATCGGTCTCGCCTGTCGCGGCAAAAACACCTAAAACGCCTTATCTCGGCGTTTCAGTTGCCGCTCGGGCAAGACCGTTTCTCATTTATTTCACTATATGCGACAGCTTTTTTATCCGCAGCCTCACTGCCCATAAGTAGCAGTTGGCCCATGTTTTCTATAATAATGCCTATCCAGCAGGCTTTGCGGCACGGCTGGGATATCCGGCGTAAGCTGAATCGTGTGGTATGCCATATGCGCAACTTCTTCCAGCACAACGGCGTTTTCCACGGCATTCATTGGGCTTGTACCCCAGGCAAACGGCCCATGGTTTTTCACCAGTACGCCCGGCACGGCCAGTGGGTCTATATTCCCAAAGGTTTCGGCAATTACATTGCCTGTCTCTAGCTCGTACTCGCCGCCAATTTCCGTGCTTGTAAGCGCCCTGGTGCATGGCACCTGCCCATGGAAATAATCAGCATGTGTAGTACCCAGGGCAGGGATAGCCCGCCCTGCCTGGGAAAATATAGTGGCCCATTTAGAATGAGTATGCACAATCCCGCTAATATTAGGGAAAGCCTCGTAAAGCCGCAAATGCGTGGCAGTATCGCTAGAAGGCCGCCCATCACCCTCCACAACCTTGCCGCTAAAATCCACCACAATCATATTCTCTGGCTCTAAATCCTTATAAGGCACGCCACTAGGCTTAATCACCATAACCCGGCGGTCCCTATCTATACCACTAACGTTACCCCAAGTAAAGGTAACAAGCCCATAACCAGGCAGCTTCTTATTAGCCGCACAAACGAGCTTTTTTAATTGCTTTAGCATGTTGAACCTCCAAAACTTAAAACCGTCAGGGCTTCGCTCCGCCCCCCTCCTTTTTGAAAAAAGAAGAGGGGGGGACGGCGAAGCCTCTGACGGTCTTGTCTTAAAATCTACGCAAATGGATTTTCACCACAGTATAGGTTGCCTGCTGGTTGGTTGTAGGCTACGTCGCATACGCCCAGCATTTTCATGGCGGCGAACAGGGTTTTGCCTACATGACCGTAACCTAGGCCAGCGTGGTGTGGGTAGCGCTTTGCAATAAGAACATGGCGGTAGAAGCGAGCCATTTCGTTTACGCCAATTACGCCAATAGAGCCGAAGGATTTGGGGTCCATGTTAATTGTTTCGCCTTGGGCAATGTAGCTGCGTAGTTCGCAGTCGGCTGTGGATTGTAGGCGGAACAGGGTAACATCTCCGCTTTTTAGGCGGCCTTCTAGGGTGCCGCGTGTGATGTCTGGGTCGCTGCCTGGCTCAAGCAGCCGCTTCATTATAAGCTGGAATTTCATTTCTGCGCCTTCCATATGGCATATTGGTGTGTTGCCGCAGTGGAAGCCCATGAAGAGATCGGTTGGCTTGTAGTTTTTCAGGGTAGCCTTGTTTGCATCGTACATGTCTTGAGGCACGGTGTTGTTGATATCCAGCAAAGTTGGCGGAAGGTCTGTTGCACAGGTTAGGATGTATTCTGTTAACGCGCCGTAGATATCTGTTTCGCAGGCTACGGGGATACCGCGGCCTGTAAGGCGGCTGTTAACGTAGCATGGCACGAAACCAAATTGGGTTTGGAAAGCTGGCCAGCATTTATTAGCAAATGCAACATATTCACTTGCGCCTGCATTTTGCTCTGCCCAGTCTAGTAGCGTAACTTCAAATTGTGCAAGTTTTCTTAGAATGCCTGGATGCTTGTTGCCTGTACCCAGCTCTTCTGCCATGCAATTGATAACGCCTTCAATGCGCTTATCGTCTGCATGGGCGTTAAAGCTTGCATAAAGGTCAAGCTCAGAGTTTTCTTGAATTTCCACACCAAGGTCGAATAATGGCTTAATGGGGGCATTACAAGCAAGGAAATCGAAAGGCCTAGGCCCAAAACCAAAGATTTTAAGCTTCCTCACGCCAATAACGATTTTAGCAATTGGCATAAATTCTGCTATCATTGCGGCAATTTCGCTAGGAGTACCCACTGGATACTCTGGCATATAAGCACGCACACCACGCAGGCCAAGGTTGTAAGACGCATTAAGCATTCCGCAATAAGCGTCGCCGCGGCCGTTCATAAGGTTAGCTTCTGTTTCTTCTGCTGCACCAACAAACATAACAGGCCCGCCAAATTTCCGTGCAAGCATGGTTTCTGGGCCTTCTGGGCCAAAGTTGCCTAGGTAAACGGTAAGGGCGTTACAGCCTTTGCTTCTTAATGCATCTAGGGCTGCCAGCACATCTTTTTCGTTTTCCACAGTTGTGGTAATTTCTGTAAGTTTAACGCCTGCTTTTTCTGCAGCGGCAACCACGGCAGCACGACGGCTTGCAGAAAGCTCTACGGGGAAGCAATCGCGGCTTACAGCCACAATACCCATATTTACTTTTGGTAAATTTCTCATTTTAGTTGCTCCTTCTTTTTATTTTTTTGAAGAAATCGTATGGGATGTTCTTCATTGGAAATCACTAATTAACCAGCCATTTACATATGCAACAACGCGTGAAACAAGCCAGCTATCGCGTGTTTCTTGCGCTTTGGCGCAGCTCACGGGGAGAGGCAATGTTGCAAGGACATACTCCTAGGCTTCCTTCATATTTTATAATCACCCCCTAATACAGTCAAGAGCAAGGGCAAAACTATTTTAGTTGACATTATCTTAGATATGATGTATCATCCTAATGTTTTACAGCAAATAGGAAATTTGGAGGTATGCTATGTCGCCGTTGTTTATCATCCTTTCAGTAGTGTTTATGCTAGGTTGCGTTGTATTGGTTGGTGCTATACTTTTGCAAAAAAAGCGTAACGCAGGCGGCGTTGGCAGCATTGCCGGCATGGGCAATGTGGCCGACACATATTGGGATAAAAATAAACGCAACACAACAGAAGGCAAGCTAGAAAGATGGACAGAAATTGGTGCAGTGCTACTGGCTATTCTGGCTGTCATACTTTGCCTGGTATAAGCGTAAGTAGTATTGTAAAGCATGTTTTGGTAGACACAAGGCTGGCTTTTGCCAGCTTTTTTTTTGGTAAATAAGTCGATAAAAAATATCAATGGGAGGAGTGAGTTAAATGTCTGACAAAAAAACAGTATTAACCCACGAAGGATTACTGCGGCTAGAAAACGAACTGCGCGACCTTAAAGTAGTGCGCCGTAAAGATGTAGCCGCAAAAATAAAAGAAGCAAGAGGCCAAGGCGACCTATCTGAAAATGCCGAATACGACGCCGCTAAAGAAGAACAGGCCGAAATAGAAGCCCGCATAGCCCTGCTAGAAAAAATGCTACGCAACGCAGAAGTTATAGACAACGAAGATATCGACGGCGAAACAGTAAACATAGGCAGCAAAGTAACAATACTGGACATCGAATACAATGAAAAAGTTGACTACCTGATAGTAGGCTCAACAGAAGCAGACCCCATGGGCGGCAAAATCTCCAACGAATCCCCTCTGGGCGTAGCCCTACTGCAACGCAAATGCGGCGACACCGTAACAGTAGATGCCCCAGACGGCCAAATAAAATACGAAATCCTAGAAATAGCAAAACCAGCGTAAGACATAGGTTAAAAAAGGAGGCGAAAACTTTAACTTAAATCAACAAAAGTTAAAGCTTTCGCCATTTTTTTGCCAAAATTTAAAATTAGACTCCTTTCGACATCACACCTTTTGATTTCGAAAAGTTACATTTTTAATCTTTTGCTTCTTCTGAGGTAACCCGGAAGAAACCGGGCGGCACGAAGTGCCGGGTTCGCCAAGCGAACCTTATGAAATCACGTTTTTTGTGATTTCAGAAGAACTCTATCAAAGTTTTTTGCCAAGTTTTTTCAGAGGCAACCCAGAAGCAGGCCGTGCTGGGTTCGCAAAGCGAATCTTATGAAGGCGATTGAGATGTTGGAGGCAAAACCCCTGACGGTTTAAATTTTTAGAAGGAAGGTCACTAATGAGCGAGAATATTATCAACCATAACGAAGAATACGAGCAGCAACGAATACGGCGTGAGAAGTTGGAGGCATTGCAGGCTACTGGCAAGGACCCCTTTCATCAGGTGAAGTATGATGTTACTGCCTATAGTAAGGATATTCATGAGGGTTTTGATGGGCTGGAAGGGCAGAAGGTTGGGGTTGCCGGGCGCGTGATGACTAAGCGCGTGATGGGCAAGGCCTCTTTTATTGATGTGCAGGATAAATTGGGGCGTATACAGGTATATGTACGCCGTGATGATATTGGCGAGGCGGAATATACCGAATTTAAGGCATATGATATTGGTGATATCGTTGGGGTACAGGGGGAGGTTTTCCGCACACAGAAGGGCGAGGTTTCTGTAAAAGCAGACCATGTGACGCTACTGGCCAAAAGCCTGCATGTTCTGCCAGAAAAATGGCATGGGCTGAAGGATACAGAGGCGCGCTACCGCCAACGTTATGTGGACTTGATTGTTAACCCGGATATTAAAGAAGTCTTTGTGAAGCGGACGGCTATTTTAAAGGCTATCCGTAGCTTTTTAGATGGGCGCGGTTTTTTGGAGGTGGACACCCCTGTGTTGCAGACTGTTTCTGCCGGTGCGGGCGGCACGGCACGGCCATTTTTAACCCATCATAATACGCTAGACCTTGATATGTACCTAAGAATAGCCCTGGAGTTGCCGCTAAAAAGGTTGATTGTGGGCGGGTTGGACAGGGTTTACGAGCTTGGCCGCTGCTTCCGCAATGAGGGTATGAGCACCAAGCATAACCCGGAATTTACCATGTTAGAGCTTTACCAAGCCTACACAGATTACCATGGCATGATGGAGCTGACAGAATCCATGTTCCGCCAGGTTGCACTAGATGTGCTGGGCACAGCGGTTGTGCCGTGCGGCGAATACGAGATTGACTTGGCCAAGCCCTTTGCCAGAATCACCATGGTGGATGCCGTTAAGCAGTATTCCGGCGTGGATTTCAACGGGATTTCCACCCTGGAAGAAGCCAGGGCAGTGGCCAAGAAGCATAATGTGCATTTCGAGACTCACCACGGCAAGGGTAATATTTTGGAATCGTTCTTCGATGAATTTGTGGAAAAACATCTAATCCAGCCGACTTTCATAACAGACCACCCCACAGATATCTCACCATTAACAAAGCGCAAACCAGACAACCCAGAATATACAGAGCGCTTCGAGCTATTTATAATGTCCCGTGAGATGTGCAACGCTTATTCCGAACTTAACGACCCAATAGACCAGCGCCAGCGCTTTGCCCACCAAGAGGCCCTGCGCGCCGCCGGCGAAGAAGAAGCCGCCATGACAGACCATGACTTCATACAAGCGCTAGAATACGGAATGCCCCCAACAGGTGGCCTGGGCGTGGGTGTAGACAGGCTGTTTATGTTGCTAACCGACTCTGCGTCCATACGTGACGTGATATTCTTCCCCACCATGAAACCAGTGTAATGTGGAAACAAAACCGCCAGGCCTTTACCCTAGCATCTTAAGATGCAGGGTGAAGCCCTGGCGGTTTTTGCTAGCATACGCGGGGCAAAATATGACAAATAAAACCACCGGCGGCGGCTCACTGTTGGATTCTTTCGGCAAGCGGATGGCATAAAGCTATTGCCCCCGCATAAGCAGATACCGCGCAAACAAGCTATACATATTTTCCGAAAAATGATATTTTTTCCGAAAATGGTACCATACGGTACCACATTTTCGGCAAAACGATGCTATTTTCAACCAAGAAAAACAAAAAAACCCCGAAAATTCTGGGTTTTTATTATATTCAAATCAAAAAACTTAACGGTTTACCCAATTTTTTAAAACCTACAGTCGCTACAAGAAAATATTGACAAACAAAATATATATACTATAATATATTCATTTGATATATCCAGAAAGGAGACGCGATGCTAGATTTCATAATAATGGGCATGGTTCTTGAAAAGGAGCTGACGGGTTACGATATAAAAAAAGAAGTAACCAACAGCATAGGCAACTTTTACAAAGCCAGCTATGGCAGGCTATACCCCGCCCTAAACAGCCTAACAGACAAAGGTTACCTTAGCATGAACGAAAAAATGCAGGGCAAGCGGCAAAAAAAATATTACAAAACCACCGCCCTGGGCCAGGAAGCATTTCTAGAATGGCTGGCTGCCCCGCTGGACCCAAACATGGGCGGGGAAGCACAGCTGGCGCGGATATTCTTTTATGGCGAACTACCGCAGGAAACCAGGGATAAACGCCTGCAAGAATACGAATTTTACGCAGGGCAGTATTTGCAGCAGCTGCAAAATATTGAAAAATCCGTCACGGTGGAGAATTTAAGCGATAAGGATTACTTTGGCATTTCTACGCTATATTACGGCCTGCAGCTGGCCCACAGCCAATTGCGCTGGTTCAAATGCATCCGGGAGAAAAAACCATTCACAGAATTTTTGCAAAAACATGATGGTTAACATATTTCAAAAAGGAGAGATTATATGTACAACGACAATGGCCAAAGGCCAACGCAAGGCGCGCAACCCATACATTCTGTGCGCAGCACAAGGCAAATGATAGGTAAAGTTAACAGCATAGTAGGCTGGGCGCTGTTTGGGGCGGGGGCGATTGTTTTCGCGCTGGGGTTATTCTTCGATAACCGCGCCGCCGTTATTTCCCTGCTAATAACCGGCGGTTCGCTGGCTTTTTCTGGGCTGGTGAATGTATTTATTGGCATGGGCTTCCGCAGTTCTGCCCGCAGGGAGCAAGAAAAACTCGCCCGCCTAAAGGCCGAAGGCCAAGCCTTCCCGGCAGAAATCTCGCGCGTGCACCAGCATATGGGCGTGCATATTGGCCACAAAGTTTCTGCATATATTGAATGCACCTACAAGAACCAAGACGGCGCAATTTGCCTGGTTAAAAGCTCGTCTTTCCTGCATTCCCCCAGCGATAGCTATAGCGCATGGGTGTATGTAAACCCATTCGACCCTAGGGATTATGCAGTGGAAGTGGCAATACAAGCCCCAGAAACCCAGGCAGTACACGATTATCGCTAGAAGATAAGAGCATCTTACAAATCAGTTGGTCGCAAATTGCGACCAACTGGATTTTATCACAGGAGGAAACATGGATAAAACAAAACCATATTCAGAGGTTAAGGCAATGCTGGGCAGCGCCCACAAACCATGGGAGAAACTAACCGAGTATATTCGCGTACATTATATTATGGACGAAGTTTGGGACGAGGGTAATCCCACCCATAAACACCATAGTAACTTACGCTTCCGCCGCGGCGGCAAAACACTTGTTACCCTATGCATCCGCCAGGGGTACTTCATTGTGGCTGTGGTGCTGGGCAAAGACGAACGCGAGAAATTCGAGCAGCAGCGAGAGGCCTTTAGCGAAGCCGCCCTGCAAGAATACGACGCGGCAGAAACCTACCACGATGGCAAGTGGATAGGCTTCAACATCCAAGACGATAGCATGCTGGGCGACATAATCAAAATGCTGCATGTAAAACGCAAACCCAACCGCAAAACCCTACCAGAAAACCACGAAGCCTGCGGCAGGCTTGATATCGGCCTATCACACGACCAGATTACAGCGCAGATTATGCCGTAGGATTATAAAAGAACCCTAATAAACTTTCCTCAAGGAGGCAAACATATGAAAAAATTTCTAACTCTGGCGACCTTAGCAGCACTGTTATTCAGCGGCTGCACTGTTCAGTTAGGCCGCGGCAGCACAGTATACGGCACAGGTGCAATGGTGTCCCGTTCTTTCGAAGTTGGCGACTTTAGCGCATTGGAAGTGGGCGGTAGCGCTTCTTTTACGGTAATTTTCCGGCAATCGGACGATATTTCCGTAGAGATAGCCATGCAAGAAAATCTATTTGATTTGCATCAAATATCGGTGCGGGGCAACTATCTATCCCTCTCCCGCACCAACAGCAACGACACCGTTCGCTACGGCAACAACAGGCCAAGGGTGTACATTTACGCCCCCACCCTCACCGCCATAAACATCAACGGCGCGCTGCATACAGAAGGCTGGGATACCATCAGCACCCCCAATTTTTCCATCACATCAAACGGCCTTATTAACATGGCCGCCAGCCTAGAAGTTGACAGGCTTCAGTTGGATTTATCCGGCGCATCCAACCTAGACTTTTGGGGCAACGCCACCAACACCAGTATCACAAAAAATGGCGCAGGCAGCATAATGGCCCGCAACCTACACACCGAAGACACAACAATAACCCTAAATGGCGCAGGGGATATCGAAATTGCCGTGGCCAACACTTTAGACGCCACATTAAACGGCGTTGGCAGCATCAGATACATTGGCAACCCGGATGTTACGCAGCATGTGGGCGCGTTAGGGTCAATCCGCAGGGTAGAGTAATTGCACCGGCTGGCATGCTGCTGCTAATCTTCATGATGGTAATGCAAGTAGAGCTGGTAGTGACGCTGGTTTTCTTGGCGGCCTTAGTGCCAAAGACGATTCTATACGTCTTTCTGCGCCTCAAATATAATAAAGAGATGTAACAAATTGCAGAATAATTCCCTAGCATATAAAAAACCGAGGGGCGCCCTTTCGCCCCTCGGTTTTATTGTCCTATTTTGCGTTTGATGGAATTGAAATACTTTATCGCTTGTAAGAATTCATCTTTGTTGAAATCTGGCCATAGTAGGTTTGAGAAGAATAGCTCTGCGTAGGCGGTCTGCCATAGCAGGAAGTTGCTTAGACGTTGGTTTTCCTTGCCGCCGGTGCGTATTACTAGGTCCACATCTGGGGTGCCTGCGGTGTCTAGGTGGACGGCGAAGGCTTCTTCTGTTAGGTTCTGGGCTTGGCCGGCTGCTGCGGCTTTTTTTATGGCGCGGATTATTTCGTCGCGGCCACCATAGCTTAGGGCTATTTGTACCGTTAGGTTTTGGCCGGGAGCTGTGGCGGTTTCGATATCTTCTATTATGGTTAGCACCCGGGCAGAGAATTTGCTGCGTTCGCCTATTATTTTAAGGCGCACACCTTCCCGGATACAATTGGCTTTTTCTTGCAGGAAATATCTTTCCATTAGGGCGAACAGGCGACTTATTTCCTTGTCTGCCCTTGTCCAGTTTTCTGTAGAAAAGGCGTACACTGTTAGGAATTTCACGCCTTCTTCTAGGCACCAGTTACATAAATGGCCGAAGGTGTCTGCACCCTTGTCGTGGCCTTTGTATAGCTCTAGGGCGTGGGCTTTTGCCCAGCGACGGTTGCCGTCCATGATTACGCCTATGTGGTTTGGCATTTTAGGTTCTCCTTGTCATTAGGTAGCTTGCTAGCCCCAGTAGCAGGGCTTCGTAGCCGGGGGCGAAGCTGCCGCCTTGTATTAACCCGGTGCTGATGGCGGATAGGCGAGTGATTTCGCCTTCGCAGTAACTTTTTGCCCCTGTGGCGTTGAAGATTTCGCGAGTGATGGTTAGATGAGCCTGGGTGGCATCGGGGTTGCCGTAGCTTGTGTCTAGCTGGCTGCGCTGGGCCGGGGTGGCGTGCTTGTAGGCGTAGCCGTATAGCAGGGTTTGTTTCTTTTCTTGGATATCTGATAGGGCTGGCTTACCTAGCTCTGCCTCACTGCCGTAGATGCCCAGCAGGTCGTCTTTTATTTGGAAGGCCACCCCCAGGGGAAGGGCTATATCGCGCAGCAGGTTGACCGTGGTTTCGCTTGCGCCGGCGGCTATTGCGCCTAGCATCATTGGCCCGGCTAGGGTGTACCATGCGGTTTTATATTCGAAGATTTGGCCTACTATTTTTGTGTAGCTTTCGTATTCTGCAAAGATATCCATACTTTGGTACGGCAGGGCCACGTCCATTATTTCGCCCTGGAGGGTGGTTAGTTGTATTTGTGAGAATAGCTTCAATACCTCCACCAATGCTGCGGGGGGCAGACTGGAATTGGCTAGGATTTTATTGGCCAAGAACAGGCCGTAGTCGCCTATGCATATGGCTTGGCTTATGCCGTAATGGGCGGCGGCTTCGTTGCCCAAGTGGCGCATTTTTTCTTTGCCAGCGGCATGTATGGTTAGACGGCCGCGGCGGGTATGGCTTCTGTCTATAATATCGTCGTGGATTAGGATTGCAGTTTGAAAGAGTTCGTATGCTATGGCGATTTCTAGGTAGTTAGAGTTGCTGCCCGAATCACTATCCGGCTGCGAGACGGATACCGAAGCCCCAGGCGCACATTCACGGGATGCCTGCCCGGCGAGGGCTATCATTGCACCGCGTATTCTTTTGCCATTTTGATGCTGGCGGTGCAGTTCGGTTAGGGCGTTGTGGATGAAGCTGTTTGGGGTGGCGGCTTTTATTTCGGATTGCAGATAGGTTTCAGAGGCGGTTTCTATTTCGGCTTTGGTATGTTGCAGGAAGGCGTTGAATGTGAGATAGTTGTGGATTTCGTCTGTGATGTCTTTTGGGGTGGATGCGCTGCCTGCCAGGCCTATTTTGCCCGCCAGGGCGGGGAGTTTTATTATGTCATTTAGGCTGCTGGCGAAATGGGTTTGGCTTATGGCGGCACAGGCCTGGTATAGCTCTGTGGAATTGGCGGATTTTGGGTCGCCTACTATTATCATGGTGTCGCTGGTTTTGGCTAGTTCCGTCGCGCTGTTTAGCCTGGCGGATAGAATATTGCATAGAGTGTCGTGGATTTCTGCATGTGGGTGGGTGGCTTTTATTGTGGCCACGGCCTGTTGCCACCAGGCTTGCTTGCATGTGGTTTGTGCCACTACGCATATTTTGCCACTGGCGACAGCTAGGGCGGTGGCTAGGTTTGTGAGGCTGTCTGCCACTGCTGCCGTGCCGGGGGCGCACCAGCCGTATGTTCCGGCTACTTCTGGGTGGCCGCTTTTGCCTATTATTATTATCTTGTAGCCGCTAGCGCTTTTTTCTGCCACGATTTTGTGGATGTTTTTAACCTTTGGACAGGTGCAATCTTCCACTATGTTGTTTGCGTGTAGGTGGTTGTGGGTTTCCTGCGGCACGCCATGGGCGCGGATTATAACCACCGCGCCTGGGGGGATTTCGCTTATATTGTTGGCCACTTTTGCGCCCTGGCTTTTTAGGCGCGCCATCACTATGTCATTGTTGGCTAAATCGCCGTATAAATACACCAAGCAGCCCTCGTGTAAACGAGCGGCGGCGCGGTCTACCGCCCCCTGCACACCGTAGCAGAAGCCGGATTCTTTTAATTTTGTAACCATCATCGGCCGCCCTTGTCGTATGGTTGGCCTGCGGCGCGGGGTGCCATGGTGTTTTTAGATGTAAATGCCAGCACCACCAAAGTGGCAACATACGGCAACATCCTGTAAAAATGTATAGGAATATCCACTACTTGCAACACTTCTATAACCGAAGCACTGGCAGCCACGGCGCTCATAAGCCCAAAGAAAAACGCCGCAACCAAAATGCGTAAAGGTTTCCATGCGCCAAATATCAGCACTGCCAAAGCCAAGAAACCATAGCCAGAAACCGAACCGTCGAACACATTGGTGATTGGCACAATCAATATCACGCCGCCCATACCCGCCAGCGCACCAGAGATAATAACCCCGGCATAGCGCATTTTAACCACGCTAACGCCTACAGAATCTGCCGCATGAGGGTGTTCGCCACATGCCCGTAGCCGCAGGCCAAACTTTGTTTTGTACAGCACAAATGCCGATATTATTAGAATCAAAAACCCTAGATAAGTGGTAATATACGCATTCTGGAAGAAAATTTGCCCAACAACCGGGATATCCCCCAAAACCGGCACAGATTCTATCTGAAACTGGTTGTTAAACCGTATAAGCTGGGTGCCATTTATACGCCGTGAAGTGTACACCGCAAAGGCAGGTGCAAACATGTTAATGGCCACACCGCTAATCACCTGGTTTGCCTTCAATTTAATGGAAGCAAATGCATGAAATAGCGAAACTCCAATACCCGTAACCATACCAATAATCAGCCCCAAAACAAGAACAGGCTGGCCAGGCAAACGTTCCTGGAAGGTTGAAATAAACAAAATGCCAGTAAACGCACCCATAATCATCTTGCCGTTTAAGGCAATATTAACCACGCCAGATTTTTCTGAAAAAAGCCCGCCCAGGGCAACAACTACAAGGGGTATCATAAAAAACATCGTGCTTTGCATTATGAAATAAAACATATCACCCATAATCAATTACCCCCTTTCAAAAACTTACCAAGCATGGCCTTAACCAGGAAAACAAAGGCGCAGAAGTAAATTATCACAGATATTACAACTTCCACAATTTCCGCAGAGAAGCCGAAGGGCTGCATCCGCGCGCCACCTAGGGATAAATATGCCACCAAAATACCACTAAAGATTATGCCAATGGGGTTGTTAAGCCCCAAAAACGCCACAGATATCCCAGTAAAACCTTCCGGGGCTAGGCTGTCTACAGTGTCCATGCGCATGCCTGTGCCGCTCATTAGCATAAGCGCACCGCCCATGCCCGCAAGTGCGCCGCATATCATCATGGATGCCACTATATTTCTGTTTTCGTTTATGCCTGCGTATTTTGCGGCGTCTCGGTTAAAGCCGCAGGCCTTTAGCTCGTAACCGAAGGTGGTTTTCTCCAGGATTATATATATTAAAATGGCCACGGCTATGGCAATTATTATGCCAAGGTTAACATTTGAAGCCCGCAACCCATCCCGGAAAATATAATTTAACCCAGCTTGGGGCAGGTTAGATTCCCGCGGCATGGGTAAGCTGCGCCCCTGCCCTTGGTCGAAGAGGAAGTTGATAATAAGGAAGTTGACCAAGAACATAGAAATATAGTTCATCATAATGCAGGAGATAACCTCATGCACATTGCGGTATGCCTTCAAAATACCAGGCACAGCACCCACCAGCGCACCAGCTAAGGCCGCCCCCAAAACAGAGGCCAAAATACGCAGCGGCGGCGGCAAGAATGTAAATTCTATCCCTATATAAATGGCCACAAAAGCGCCCACAGTAAGCTGCCCCGTAGCACCAATATTAAAAAGCCCCGTTTTGAAAGCAAATGCAACAGAAAGCCCTGTTAAAATAATAGGCGTGGCATTTAGCAGCACATCCCCAATATTGCGCATAGACCGTAGCCCAAACGAAAGTATTGTCCAAAACGCAGTAAACGCCTGCGATGCATCACTTACCAGCAAAATAACAAGCCCAATAAGCAGGCCAATAATAAGCACCAGCACAGCCGACATAAAACTCAAAAATCCACTACGGTTCATTCCTCTACCCCCTCGCCTGGCAGCTCGCCTTGCGGCGGGCGGCCCCGTGATTCGTTGTTGGTTGCTTCTGTATCCGGCCCGCGGCCATGTTCAAATTGCGGTGGTGAATCGCCGGCGGTTGGGTTTTGGTTGCCGGTTTGGTTTTCAAATTCAGTTGGTCGGATTTTCCGACCAACTGAATTTGAATTAACGTTGTCGTTTTCAACTTCAGCGGGTTGGGTTTCCCGGTCGGTTGAAGAACCAGGCTGCAAGGCCTGGGCAGAAGTTTCACCCGCATTTTCACGGGATTGCTCCCCATCAAGAGCCCCAGACATGTACAGGCCAAGCTCCTGGAAAGTCACATCTTTCGGGTTAACATCGGCCACGATTTTGCCCTCAAACATTACCAAAATCCTATCGGCCAGGTTCATTACTTCTTCCAGTTCTAGCGACACCAGCAGCACCGCCTTGCCAGAATCACGCTGTGCCAGCAGCTGCTTATGGATGTATTCGATTGCGCCCACATCCAGCCCCCTTGTGGGCTGCACGGCTATAAGCAAGGTCGGGTCGCGGTCAATTTCCCTAGCCAGTATGACTTTTTGCTGGTTACCGCCAGACATGCTGCGCGCCAAGGTTTCTTCACCCTTGCCAGAACGTATATCAAACCGCTCTATCAGCCGCTTTGCATACTTCGCAATAGCGCTCTTTTTCAAAAACCCACCCTGCTGGAAATCTGCCGTATAATATGTTTGCAAAATCGTGTTGTACGCCAGGCTATAATCCAGCACAAGGCCGTGTTTATGCCTGTCTTCTGGTATATGGGCTATGCCGGTTTCTGTCCGGGCGCGTATTTTTGCCCGGGTTATATTTACGCCGTTCATATAAACCTGGCCAGAATCCATTGGCGCAATCCCCGTAAGAGCGTACACCAAATCTGCCTGGCCGTTGCCTTCTATCCCGGCAATGCACAGGATTTCCCCGGCTTTTACATCAAAGGAAATATCCTTTAGCCTGTCCTTTTGGCCGTCGCGACCCTTTTGGCAAAGGTTACGCACCTTCAAAATCGTCTGCCCAGCTTCATAATCCTGCTTCTCCAAGCTTAGGCTAACCTTGCGCCCCACCATCATTTCAGACATTTCTTCCTTAGAAACATCCGCAACTTCCACCGTGCCAATCATCTTTCCCTTACGCAGCACCGAGCATCTATCAGCCACTTGCTTGATTTCGTCAAGTTTATGGGTTATAAACAAAATTGACTTACCTTCCGCTGCCAGCTCCTTCATGGTGGCCATCAGCGCTTCAATTTCCTGTGGCGTTAGCACCGCCGTGGGTTCGTCAAAGATAAGAACCTCATTTTCTCTATAAAGCATCTTCAAAATTTCTACGCGCTGCTGCATGCCTACGCTTATATGCCTTATTTCCTTGTCTATATCAATTTCAAAGCTGTATTTTTGCGAAAGCTCAAGCACCTTCTTCCTGGCCTCTTTCATCTGCAACACGCCGTTCTTGGTGGTTTCCACCCCAAGCACAATATTTTCCAGCACAGTAAAATTATGCACCAGCTTAAAATGCTGATGCACCATGCCAATACCCAAAAGGTTAGCATCACCAGGCCCGGACACAATTACCTCCTGCCCGTCCTTAAAAATCTGCCCCTTCTCCTGCTTATAAAGCCCAAAAAGTACGCTCATAAGCGTAGATTTCCCGGCGCCATTTTCCCCCAACAAGGCATGTATCTCACCTTTTTTAAGCTGCAAAGTAACATCATCATTGGCAATAATCCCGGGGAATTCCTTGGTGATACCCCGCATTTCAATAACGTACATATGCATCTACCCCTTTTCGTTGGTATGTAAAAGTAAAACCGTCAGAGGCTTCGCCTCCGACACCTCCAAAAACTTTTTTGAAAAAAGTTTATTTTAAAAACTTATCATTGGAATTATTTTTGGCGAAACCGCCATCCATAATCCCAATGTTAAAGTTTTTTGCTTCTTTTTTTCAAAGGTAACCCGAAAGAAATCGGGCGGCACGAAGTGCCGGGTTCGCAAAGCGAACCTCATGAAAAGAAGGGGGTGTCGGGGCAGAGCCCTGACGGCTTTAAGCACTACATTTCATTAACTACAACTAAGCTTGTTTGGATATCATCCATTGCCAGGCTTGGAGACACGCGAATTGCGCCGCTGGCTAGTTGTGCAAATATTGCGTCGTATTGTGCTTGGGTGAAGTTTTGTAGCCTTGCTGTTTCCATTGGAAGGCCAACGCCGTCAACTGCTGCGTTAAACATCATTTCGCGGCCACCTGGGAAGGTGTTGTTCATTGCTGCTTCCAGCATTGCATATACAGATGGCGCAAGGCCTTTTACTGCAGAAGTTACAACAACGTCGCCGTCATCTGCCTGGTCTACGTCTACGCCAATAACAGACGCGCCTGCAGATTCTGCCGCTGCTATAACAGAGAAACCTGCGCCGCCTGCCGCCGCGAAGATAACCTCTGTGCCAGTGGCAAACCATGCGCCCGCGGTGGTTACATGGGCTGGGTCTGGTGCAAAGCCACCAAGGTACATGAAGTTGATTTCAACTGCGCCGGCATCAAGGCCAAGCTCGTTTGCTGCATGTTCTGCGCCTTGGATAAAGCCATGGCCAAAGCGAACTACCGCAGGCACGGCAATACCACCCATAAAGCCAAGGTTTCTATAACCATCCATAACTGCCGCATAACCAGCAAGGAAGCCAGATTCTTCTTCTGCGTAGTGGATTGCTACCAGGTTGCTTTCAATCCTTACATTTCCTTCGTACTCAGGTGAAGCATCCAACAAAACAAACTTAGTTTCTGGGAACATATCCTGTGCATGGTAAAGTGAAGCCTGGAAGTGGAAGCCTGGTAGAATAAGAACATCTGCGCCCCAGCCGATAGCATCTGCAATCAAGTCAATCCTGGCATCATCTGTAGCCGCATGTGGTTGGAAGAAGTTAAGGTTAGCATCAGCAATATTCTGGCTTGCCGCAAACTGCTGTATACCAATCCAAGCACCGGCATTAAATGAGCCATCATCCAAAATAGAATCCGGCGAATGGGCGATAAGCGCAATCTGCATAGCAGCAGCGTCTTCTCCGGCCGCACCATTACCGCCACATGCACTAAACGCAAACAACGCGCCCGCCAACAAAACAACAGGTAAAAACTTAACAAATTTCTTCATTTTGATTTCCTCCTAGGAATTTTAATATTTAAACCGTGAGGCCTTGCCACACATCTTATGAAAAGCGGGTAGAGATGTATCCGGCGAAGCCTCTAACGGTCTTGTTAATACGCCCCAGCGCCACCGCCGGTTAGCACTTTCACCGCAGAGCTTGTACCTAGCCTGGTACAGCCTGCGTTTATGAACATTTCAAAGTCTTGGCGAGTTTTCATGCCACCTGCGGCTTTCATTTGAACATTAGAGCCTATATGTTGCTTAAATAGGTTTATGTCATCTATGGTTGCACCGCCTGTGCCAAAGCCTGTAGATGTTTTAATAAAGTCTGCGCCGCTGGCTGTAACGCATTTGCATAGGGCTATTTTTTCTGCCTCGTTTAGGTAACAGCATTCTATTATTACCTTTAGTGTCAGATGGCCTATGGCGGCTTTTATGGCCGCTAGCTCTTGTGTTATTGCGTCAAAGTTTTTGGCGCGCACATCGCCTTGGTTTATTACCACATCAAATTCTTTTGCACCGTTTGCCAGGGCATCTTTTGTTTCTGCTATTTTGGCAACTGTGGTGTTATACCCCAGCGGGAAGCCAATAACTGTGCAGATATTGATGCTGCTGCCGTATTTTTCGTTAACTCGTCTCAAATACGATGGCGGGATGCAAATTGATGCGGTTTTGTACTTTATCGCCTCCTCACATATTGCAATAATTTCTTCCCATGTTGCCACAGGAGACAGCAGTGTATGATCCACTGCTGAATAAATTGTGGAATCGTCCAAGTTGTAACCTCCCTTTATAGACGCACAAACCTTAGAGCTTGTCCTCATACGGCAATTATAACATATTACAATCATATTACAAATATTTTTCTGTACTCCATTATAAAACCGTGCAGGCAGCCGCCAAATAGGTTATAATCATCCCAGACAAATTTCAAGGAGATGGTCTTTTGAATTTTCGCATTGGCCAAGGTTACGATGTTCACCGGCTTACAGAAGGGCGAAAACTGATTCTGGGCGGGGTAAACGTACCTTTTCACATGGGGCTGCTTGGCCATTCCGATGCAGATGTGCTTGTTCACGCGATTATGGATGCTATCTGCGGGGCAGCCGGCCTTGGGGATATCGGCCGTAACTTCCCAGATACAGACGATAAATACAAAGGCATCTCCAGCCTTAAGCTGTTAGAAGAAACTTGCCTGCGGCTGGCGGCTGGCGGCTGGCAAATAGCCAACATAGATGCGACCCTAATAGCCCAACAACCAAAAATAGCAGCCTATATAGAAGAAATGGGCAACAATATAGCTATCGCATTAAAGCTACAGCCCGCCCAAGTTAATATAAAAGCCACAACCGAAGAAGGCTTAGGCTTCACAGGCACAGGCGAAGGCATGGCCGCCCAGGCAATTTGCCTCATATGTAAAGGATGAACGTAAAATGAAAATATACAACACCCTAACCAGAAAAAAAGAAGAGCTACAAACAATCACCCCCGGTATGGTAAAAATGTACAGCTGCGGCCAAACCGTGTACAACGACATTCACTTAGGCAACGCCCGCTTCTACGTAGTTTTCGATGCTATACGCCGCTATTTGTTGCATAAAGGTTACAATGTGCGCTTTGTACAAAATTTTACAGATATAGACGACAAAATCATCCAACGGGCAACAGAAGAAAACTGCAGCACCCAGGAAATCACCCAAAAATATATAGCCAACACCAAGCGCGACCTAGCGGCATTAAATGTGTTACCCGCCACAATAAACCCCCTAGCCACAGAAGAGATTGGCGAAATCATAACCATGATAAGCGAGCTTGTGGCCAAAGGCCATGCCTATGAAAACAACGGCACGGTATACTTCAGCGTGGGCAAATTTGAAGGCTACGGTAAGCTATCTCGCAAAAATATTGAAGATTTAGAGGCAGGCGCCAGGGTAGAGGTGGAGTCTGGCAAGGCCAACCCTATGGACTTTGTGCTGTGGAAGCCAGCAAAGCCAGACGAGCCACATTGGGAAAGCCCCTGGGGCAACGGCCGCCCAGGCTGGCATATTGAATGCAGCGCCATGATTCGCAAATACCTTGGGGATGAAATTGACATCCACGGCGGCGGCGAAGACCTAACCTTCCCCCATCACGACAACGAAATCGCCCAAACGGAAGCGTTAACCGGCTGCAACCTAGCACGCTACTGGATGCACAGCGGCCTGCTAACCACCAACCATAAAAAAATGTCTAAATCCAGCGGCAATTTCTCCACCTTCCATGAGGCGACAAAAAAAATCCCGGCCGAGGTGATTCGTTTCTACTTCCTTAGCGGGCATTATCGTATGCCCATGGAGCTGACGGAAGATGTGCTAGCAGCTGCAAAACAAAGCTTCGGGCGGATTAAGAATTGCCATATCAGCCTGCAAGAGGCGCTGAAAACCCTAGCCTCCAGCAGCGAAACCAGCACCGCAGACATTACCGCCTGCCAAGATAAATTTATGGCGGCAATGGACGATGATTTTAACACCGCAGATGCAATCACCGCCATATTCGACCTGGTGAAAATAGTGAACCTGCGCCTGGCAGATAAAGAGAACCTAACCCGCCACTTTGCAGAAGCAGCCCTGACAACATTAGAGCATCTTTGCGATATTTTGGGGCTAAACATCGCCACCCAAGATGACAGTGGCAACAACAGCGAAATAGAAGCCTTAGTCTCTGCCCGGAACGAAGCCCGCAAAAACAAGGATTTCGCAGAATCTGACCGCATTCGTGACCAGCTACTGGCCATGGGTATAATTATAAAAGATACCAGAGAAGGTGTAACTTGGCACAGGGCGTAGGCACGGCAGAGCTGGCCTACTTAGGCGATGCCGTGTTCGAAATAATGGTGCGCGAAATGCTGCTGCAGCAAGAGCTGTCCTTCCACGACCTTAGCCCTACCGCCACAAAATACGTATCCGCAACAGCCCAAGCCCAAATGTACCACCGCATATTCCCCACCCTAACCGAAGAAGAACAGGCCTACGCAAAGCGCGGCAGAAACCTACACAGCGGCTCGCGCTCTAAAAGCTCTAGCGTGACAGATTACCGCCACGCCACAGGGCTAGAGGCGCTTTTCGGGTGGCTGTATTTAGAGAAGAATGAGACAAGGTTACGCGAGATATTTGAATTATGTATATTGACGGTCTAACATAAAACAGGAGGCAAACATGGAAGATAAACTCATCCTTGAGGGGCGGAAGGCTGTTCTTGAGGCTTTGAATAATGATAGGCCTATTGATAGGATTTTGCTGCGGCGGGATAAGGATAAGCCGCTGGAGGGTACGCTGCGGTTGATTGCCGGCAAAGCGCGGGAGCGTAAGCTTGTTGTGCAGGAGGTGGACCGGGGTAAGCTTGATGATGTTTCGGAGCATGGGCACCATCAGGGGGTTATTGCGCTTTGTCCGGCTGTGCCTTATGTAGAGGTTGCAGATATTTTAGCCATCGCGGAAGAACGGAGCGAGCAGCCTTTTGTTATTATTTTGGATGGAGTTACAGACCCGCATAATTTGGGGGCTGTTTTGCGTTCGGCAGAGGCTGGAGGCGTGCATGGGGTGATTATTCCTAAAAGGCGGGCTGTTGGGCTTACTGGTACGGTGGCCAAAAGCTCTGCCGGGGCTGTGACGCATATGGCAATCGCCAGAGTGGTTAATATTTCTCGCACGCTGGAAGAGCTGAAAGAAGCCGGGCTGTGGATAACCTGCGCCAGCATGGACGGGACAAGCCTTTACGATGCAGACCTTGCAGGGCCGGTGGCCCTTGTGCTTGGCTCGGAAGGCGAGGGAATAAGCCGCCTGGTGGAAGAGCATGCAGATTTTAAGGTGAGTATTCCTATGCTGGGGCGTATTCAATCACTTAATGTGTCTGTGGCGGCGGGGGTTCTTATTTATGAAGTGGTGCGCACCCGCATGAAGGCGGCGAAGCTGTAATGCCCACGCATTATCTGCTGGTGGACGGCTATAATGTAATCTACTCTAACCAAGAGCTGGCCGTGCTGGCCGAGGATAATATAGATAGCGCGAGGGTTAAGCTATGCGACGCCCTTTGCGAATTTAAAGCCCTAAGCCGCTACCGCATTATGGCCATTTTTGATGCCCATTTGGTGCCAGGGGGCGAGGGCAGCGTAACCAAATACCGCAATATAAAGGTAGTTTTTACTAAGGAAGCCGAAACGGCAGACCACTACATAGAACGCGCCGCCTACCGACTAGCCCAGCAAAAAGACCGCATAACCGTAGCAACATCTGACACCCTAGAGCAACTAATCATACTAGGGCGTGGCGCAGCCAGAATATCCTCCGAAGATTTATGGGTAGAAATAATATCCGCAAAAGAAGAAGCCCGCGCCCGCTACAACAGCACCCGCCCAATAAAACGAAACCCAATAGAAAGCCTGGTAGACGAAGAAACAGCAAAAATACTAGAGGCGATGCGATATGGAAAATAGCATGGAAAATCAAGTAAACGAAGCCCGCAGTGGCAACACAGCCGCCCTAAACGCGCTAATGCAAAGCTTCAAACCCCTGGTAAAAGCCAAGGCCAAAGAATACTACCTGCAAGGTGGCGACCTAGAGGACCTTATCCAAGAAGGCATGATAGGCCTGTACAAAGCCGTACAAGACTACGCCCCAGCCAAAGGCAGCTTCAGCGCCTTTGCAGGGTTATGCGTGATGCGCCAAATCCAAACCGCAATAAAAGCCGCCGCACGCCAAAAACACATGCCCCTAAACACATCACTATCCCTAGATGAATCCCCCCAAGAAGGCAACGAAACCCTAGCCAACAAACTAACCGACTACAAAAACAACGACCCCGAAACTCTACTACTAAGCCTAGAAACCTACGCCACCATAAACAACTTTATAAACCAAAACCTAACAGAACTAGAGCGCCAAGTTCTAACCCTACACATGAACAAAAAATCTCACAAGCAAATAGCAGAACAACTGGGGAAAACGACAAGATCTGTGGATAATACATTGCAGAGAATACGGAAGAAATTGAAGACAATTATGTAAAATATGAATGTTTTTAGGTTGAGCGACTATAGACCAAAAACAAACAACAGAGGCTTAGGGATTGAATTTTATCTTGGCAAAAAATTCAGTTGGTCGGAAAATCCGACCAACTGATACTATAGCCGCTCCACCTAAAAACATTCGCATAGAGCGCAGGAAATTTTCCGCAAGGCGAGGAGCTGAAAGCCGCCGCGCACTAGCGGTGCGCAAGGTTTTTAGCGACGAAGGCTTGCGGAAAAT
>Ga0123355_10000644_pt1 | contig 47343 bp, 44 predicted proteins | sample TergutEmb28metaG_3_FD_89872 | JGI IMG/M metagenome (GOLD analysis project Ga0123355, IMG submission 89872) | Embiratermes neotenicus P1 segment gut microbial communities from Petit-Saut dam, French Guiana - Emb289 P1 | ecosystem: Host-associated > Arthropoda: Insects > Digestive system > Gut ...
TATAGTAGCAGCTATCAAAACCAGGTGTTCCGCAGGGACGTTGCTATCGTTTGACGGTGGCTGGGTGATACTGTAGTATAAGGGGTGTGCCTCTTGGCTTGGTTCTATTATACATACTTTCTTGTAAATGTCACTTAGAATATGTCTAAGAGTTTGGCAGGGACTCCTATAGTGCCTTGATTACACGTGAATCTAATTTGGGTAAGCGAATTTTGTTTAGCTCCGTCATTGCCGCCTTCGAGCCGCAATCTAAACTAGTATTTTGTATCAATCGTTACAAATTATACTTGAGATTGCGGGTCGGAGCCTGCAATGACACGGCTGAAGATATGTCATCGATGCAAATTAGACTCACGTGACCTTGATTCACGACAAACGCATGAAAGGTTTTAGCGTCGCAGACTGGAATCATTTTGCGGAATTCACTTCCGCAAAATGTAAAATTGGCGGCCGGGAGCATAGCGACTAGCCAATTTTTTCATACAGTAACTCGATAAAAGACCAAAGGAGCGTAGCGACGACGTCTTTTATCGAACGACAAACGCTTCATGCGTTTGTCGTGACCTTGATTATTCTACACTTGCATATACCATAGAAACTATGTATAATGCTCAATTAAAATAACTCGGCGGGTGATTATATGAAAATCAGACGTGCAGTTGTAAAGGACTTAATTTCAAATTTGGCTGTGTTTGCGTTGCCCTTTAGTATAACCAGCGTTGTATATTTTATTGTATATGGTATAGCAAGCCCTATTTTGTGGGTTCTTGTTGTGCCTTTTTTGTTTATGTACGTTATCCGCAAAAAGGTCAAAGGTATATATGTGTTTATTATAGCTCATATATCACTGGCAGCGGTGTTTGGCCTAATTTTTTGGAACCATGATGTCCGGTGGTTTGTTATAACCTTCTTAACAATTACAGGCATGTTCTCGTGCTACTTAAAAACCCGTGACGAAATATATCTGGAAAAGGCATTTAGTGCCGTGCTTATTATTTTGTTTATTTGCTTGTTTTTTCTTTTGCGGTTTTCACAGGTTAGTCCTGAGCCGGTGCAAATTCAGCTTGTTTTTATTTTTTTAGCTACAAAATGCTTAGGTGTTTTACATACACATATGGATAACGTAGATTACCGATTGAATATATTAGCAAAGGTAAGCGGCTATAAAGACCTTTCCGGTAAAATTATTTCCGTCAATAATACTCTTATTTTTGTGTTCGTTGGGAATATTTTTATTTTAGGCTTACTAATGTCTTTTGGCACAAACCTATTGCAGCTTCTTAATGCATTTGGGGACGCAATTGCAGGAATATTTGGGTGGTTTACACGGCTCTATCAGCAATCTATGAATTTTTTAAATGAAGTTAGCCAGCGCAATACACAAGAAGTAGCCCCAGAACTTGTATATACGCATGTTCAAGAACGTGTGGAAGAGCTTGCCGAATTTATTGAAGATATTGAATACGACCAATATGCTAATTTTGACACAATGCAAATGGTGCTTAATGTTGTGGGGGCATTAATTTTTATTATTGTAGCCAGTGTGGTAATAAAGCAATTCTATAAATATTTCCATAAAAAACAAGAAGACGCAGGAGAAGAAGCTAATACAGACACAGTGATTAGCCTAGACAAAACCGTAGTTAGCGACCTTATGGAACTTCTCCCACGTTTTAGAACAAAACTACGCAACCCAATACGCAGAGCATATGCAAAAAAAGTAAAGCAGCATATACGTGCCGGGGTAGAAATAAACACTTCCGACACTACAGATATAATTGCTAACAAAATACGAACTATAGAAAATATAGACGAGCTTACCGCAAAGTACGAACAAGCCAGGTACGGTAAATAAAGGAGGACACAACATGAAGCAAGTAAAGACCCAAATCGACGCAGTTGTCCGCAACATAGAAACTGTGATTTTAGGCAAAACAACAGAAATAAAGCTAGTTCTTTCCGCATTTTTAGCAGGTGGCCACGTACTTTTAGAAGATGTACCCGGCACGGGCAAAACTGTGCTTGCAAAGGCATTGGCACGTTCTTTCGACGTTAACTTTTCCCGCATACAATTCACACCGGACTTACTACCTTCCGAGCTTACGGGCATAAATTTTTACAGCCCCAAAACGGGGGAGTTCACATTCCGCAAGGGCAGTTTATTCGCAAATATTGTTTTAGCAGATGAAATAAACCGTGCCACGCCACGTACGCAATCCGGCCTGCTAGAGTCTATGGAGGAATACCAAATTTCTGTAGATGGCACAACATATAAGCTTCCACCACCCTATTTTGTAATTGCTACACAAAACCCGATAGAAACTCAAGGCACATTCCCATTACCAGAAGCCCAGCTAGACAGGTTTTTGGTACAGCTTAACCTAGGCTACCCTCAAACAATAGAAAGTGTGAACATACTAAAAAACACAATGGCTAGTGTGCCCCTCCAACAACTAAAACCCGTTTGTACCGGCGAGGACTTTGCCGCTATGGTCAAATCAATTTCAGAGGTGTATATTCACGACGAAGTTTACGCCTATATGGTGCAACTAGCGGAAGCCACCAGAGTGCATGAGTCTGTAGCTTTAGGCATAAGCACCAGGGGCGTAATTTCCCTAGCACGGCTTGTACGGGCATACACTGCCATAGATGGCGGGGAGTATGTAAAACCGCAGGATATTGTAAAACTGGTGCCATATGTATTCGCCCACAGGCTGGCACTTAAAGGCGGCATAAAAAACCGTATGACCGCTATTAGCTCTGTTTTGGAAGAAGTTGTGGCTTCTGTAAAGCCACCGGTAGAGGTATGGAAGGAGCGTTAACATGCTCATCATTTTCCTCGGTATTTTTATGGTTCTTATGCTGGTGCTGCAAAACTATGCCTATAGGCGCTTGTGGGACAAGGGGCTTTCTTTTAGTGTGCGCTTTTCTTCTAAGGAGGCGTTTGAGGGGGACACTTTGCATCTGCAAGAAGAGCTTACCAACAAAAAGCTTCTGCCGCTTCCCTGGGTTAATACAAGAACTTTGCTTCCGGCAGAATTTACGTTTTTAGACGTCGATAGTAACCCTGTTACGCCAGAAGGTAAGGGCAGCAGCTTGTTTGCAATTATGAGCTATACCGCCATCCGCAGAAAACAGCGGTTTGTATGTAATAAACGTGGGCTGTTTAATTTGCGGCAAGCCCGCATTTATGCCAATAATTTACTGCATACGCAGCAATTTGACCAGAGTATAGATTTGCGTGGCGAGCTTATTGTATTTCCCAAATTGCTGCAGGAGCACGAGGCTACGCAATTACTGCTTACGCAGTTGGACTCTGCAATATTATCAAAAAAAATAATAGACCCAGACCCGTTTGAGTTTAGGGGAATTAGAGAATATCAGCCGACAGACGCACTTAAAACAATAAACTTTAAAGCGTCCGCAATTGCGCAAACATTAATGGTTAACATAAATGCGCCCACTGCTGCGCAAAAAATTACGCTGGTGCTTAATTTAGACTCTATTGGGCCATGGGTTCACCCAGAAATTTATGAGCAAAGCATCCGCCTTGCCGCCACACTTGCGCAGCACTATATAGACCAAGGTGCAAATCTTAGCTTTATAACCAACGGTCGGGACAGCGTGACCGCTATGCCGACCAGTGCAAGCGGCGGTACAAGCGATGGGCATTTGTATAAAATTTTCGAATGCTTAGCACGGGTAAGTACAAGCTATCAATGTGCACCTATAGTGGGTTATATGGAAGAGATGAAGGATAGAGAGCAGGTTTATTTATTTGTTTCGCCTTATCATGGAGAAGATATTATTGTTGCGTTTGAGGAGCTTGAGCAACGTGGTGTTGGCGCGTTTATGGTTGTGCCGGTTTTCGGTAATAAAAGTGCAGCAGAGAAGGATAATATTTTAGTGTGGAATGCGGATGCCTAATATATGTCCAACTGCGGCTTTCAGCATTCCTGCAACTGTCAAACTTCACTTTCCCCTTGCACTTTCCGTAAAAAAAGTATAATCTTTTCTAAGAATGTGTCTAAGAGCCTGAAAACAAACTCAGTTGGTATCAGATAGTAACCAACTGAATTTTGACCGCCCTTTACATGCCCAAATGACAGGAGCTAACCACCATTGAGAAACCTAACACTACTAACAGACTTTTACGAGCTAACCATGATGCAAGCGTACCATCACCACCAAACCACTACAGGCCGCAAGCAAGTAGCCGTTTTCGATATGTTTTATCGGGAAAACCCATGCGGCAATGGCTACGCTGTAGCAGCAGGCCTGCAACAAGTAATAGACTACATCAACGAACTTTTTTTTGCGGAAGAAGACATTAACTACTTGCGATCCACCGGAACGTTTAATGAAAAATTTTTGGAATATCTAAAAATATTTCGCTTCTCCGGCAACATTTTTTCCGTACCGGAAGGCACTGTAATTTTCCCAGGGGAGCCCATACTACAAGTAGTAGCCCCGCTTATGGAAGCACAATTAATAGAAACCGCAATGTTAAACATAATTAACCACCAAAGCCTAATAGCCACAAAAGCCGCCAGAGTATGCTGGGCAGCTCAAGGAGACGGCGTGCTGGAGTTTGGCCTGCGCCGTGCCCAAGGGCCGGACGCTGGCGTATATGGCGCACGTGCTGCCATGATAGGCGGCTGCTCTGCCACAAGCAATGTACTTGCAGGGCAAATGTTTGATGTGCCAATACGCGGCACACACGCCCATAGCTGGATAATGTGTTTTGATACAGAGCTTGAGGCATTCGAATACTATGCAGAGCTATACCCAAAGGCGTGTATCCTGCTTGTAGACACATACGACACATTAAAATCCGGCGTGCCAAATGCCATAAAAGTCTTTCAAAAAATGCGAGAAAATGGCATGTTGGCAAGCCATGGCATCCGCCTAGATAGCGGCGACCTTGCGTACCTTTCCAAGCAAGCAAGAAAAATGTTGGACGAAGCTGGCTTCCCCGACGCATTTATAAGTGCATCCAACGACCTAGACGAACACCTTATTGCCGAGTTAAAAAACCAAGGTGCAAAAATTTCTCTTTGGGGGGTTGGCACGCATCTTATTACATCAAAAGAATACCCCGCGTTTGGCGGCGTATATAAGATTGCTGCATTATCAACCGATAACGGCCCGTGGCAACATAAAATTAAGTTGTCTGAAGACCCGGTAAAAGTAACCAACCCCGGAGTTAAGAAAATTTTTAGACTATACGACGCTAAATCTGGTAAAATGAAAGCGGATTTAATTGCCCTTGCAGACGAAACGCTGGATAACACAAAAGACTTAACCATTTTCGACCCGATAGCCACATGGAAACGCATGACACTAAAGGCCAGAGACTTCACCGTACGTGAGCTCTTGCAACCTGTTTTCGAAAACGGCAAATGTGTGTACCCTAAGCTAACCGTAACAGAAATTTGTACCTACGCCGCAAAAGAACGCAACACCCTTTGGGATGAGCATAGGCGGCTGGTTAAACCACATATTATGCCGGTGGATTTATCTCAAAAACTGTACGACATGAAGCAAGAGATGATTGGAAAACTTCGGGGGTAGATATGAGCGAAATTAAAACAAACCTACGTGCATACTACAACCAAGAGGCAAAAACCAGAAACGCCTCCACCATACCACGCTTCTTTTCACGGTATTCAAGCGAAGCGTTACAAGCCGTGTTATGCGAACATTTTACAATACAGAACTTCAACCAATACGACGTTAGCAGAGGCGAATTTGTTTTCCAATCTGTTTTAATGACAAAAAAATAACTTAATATAAAGGAGAAACAAAAATGCAAAATGTAAAAGCACTACCGGAAAAATTAAAGGCAAAAAAGGGTTTTAACCTAAACATGATTATCGGCCTAGATGGGTTTGTCGACGAAATTATTCACGTGGTAGACCAACGTCAAGACTTTCAGAATTACACCCGCATCCCAACTATTGCTGCTTTTGGCGAAAGAGTAAGCAAGGCCGCTGGCTTAAGTGCTAATTTTGAGTTTGTACCTGTTCAAACAAAGCTTGGCGGCAACGGACCAATCCTTTCCAATGCGTTGCTAGAATACGGCGTTTCGCTAACATATGTAGGCTCTTTGGGCAAGCCACCACACCCTGTTTTCCAACCAATGGTAGACAAAGCCAAAGCCGTTTACAGCCTTTGCGGCGCAGGCCTTACAGATGCTTTGGAGTTTGAAGACGGCAAACTAATGCTTGGCAAACATTCCACTTTAAAAGAAATTACATGGGAGTGCTGTAAAGAAGCCCTTGGCGGCCCTGCAGGCATTGCAAAAATGATAAATGAAAGCCACCTATTTGGTATGGAAAATTGGACAATGCTGCCATACATGAGCCAGATTTGGGAAGGTATTATAGAAGAAGTATTCCCGCTGCTTGAAGAAAAGGCAGAAAAACCACTGGCATTCTTCGACCTTGCAGACCCTGCAAAGCGCACAAAAGAAGATATACGCCATGCAATGGGCCTAATTAGTAAATTTGAAGGCAAGTTCCGTACAATTCTTGGGCTTAACGAAAATGAAGCATACGAAATAGCAGAAGTTATGGGTGTAAAATGGGACGAAAACAGCCCAGATAAACTTAAAGACACAGTAATGGCAACATACAAAAAGTTGGGTATCTACTGTTTGGTAGTTCACCCTGTACGTAGCGCATGTTGTGTTATTGGCGGCGAGTTTTATCATACCGACGGCCCGTTCTGCCCAAAACCAAAACTTACAACAGGCGCAGGTGATAACTTTAACGCTGGTTTCTGCTTGGGGCAGTCTCTTGGGCTAGACCCACTTTCTTCTATTACATTGGGTGTGTGTACGTCTGGTTTTTATGTACGCAATGCTCAAAGTCCAACATTTGAGCAAGTTATTGATTTTGCGGAAAAATGGTCTGTGGGTAATATTGATTAGTATCTGATATGTAAGTTTCAAGAAAGCTATTTTTCGTTTGTGCTTTTCTCAACTATAGATAAAGTCATACAGCACACATCTGTGGCACCAGCTTCCAGCAAAACTTTTGCGCACTCGTTTAGGCTTGCGCCTGTGGTGTATATATCGTCTATAATTATGTAGCATTTACTTTTTGGTGATATGTTTTTTGCAATATCAAATGCGCCAGACACATTCTCCATGCGTTGGCGTGGATGCAAGCCTGATTGTGGTGGGGTGTCAACAACGCGTTGCAGCACATGCTCTATTGGAATGTTTAGGCGGGTTGATAAATGGTGGGTTAGGATTTCTGCTTGATTGAAGCCTCTTTCCCGTTGCTTTTTGGGATGCAGCGGAAGAGGAACAAGATATGTGGAATGTGAAATTTCTTGTAACATATCGGAAACATGCATTGCCCATAGCTTGCCAAGGCTGTGGGCTATTTGTTTATCTTGGTTGAACTTAAGCTCCAGCAGTAAGTCTCGCATTATCTCGTAGTAAACAAACATCGCCCGGTTTGTAGTAAAATAAAAATTTTTACCAAAACAGGATACGCAGTGATCCACTTCTTTTTCTGTGGGTACACCACAGTTTTTACATATTGGAAATGTTATAGGCTCGAACAAAGATTGGCACATGTTGCAAAGGCACATATCACGGGGTTGTGTTTCGTTTAGGGGGATAAGCTTGCGGCAGCCTACACAGGTTGGCGGGTATAGCCAGTCTAGTATACTCATGTTGTTACAACTTTAGCCTTGCCAGATTTTATCGCATTAATAATATCGAAAATGCTTTCTGCTCTTTCTTCCAGTACAACCCCGCCGGTAGCAGGATGGCCTACCCCGTGGGAATCGCTGCCAGCTTGCATGGGTAAATTATATTTTTGGGCGTAGTCGTAGCCCATTGCGTTTGCTTCTTCGCTGTCGCTGCCATTATATACTTCTGCGCCGTCGAAAAGCTTGGGTGAAAAGTTTTTTTGCTCAAAAGCTCTGTTAACTAAATTACGATAGGGGTGTGCTTGGGCCAAATATCCACCGTGTTTACGTACTTGGTGGCTATATTCTTCCAAGTTAAATGTGAAAAGCTTAGGAAGAGCCAATAGGAACTTTTCATCCAGCCCATATGTTAAAATATCTACGCCTGAAATAAGGCTCCAATGGGTATACTCCCAGCCTAAAAAGACGTCCAGACCTCGTTTTTTTCCTTCTGCTTTTGCTTTTTCGTAACTACTAAGCTGGAAGCGGACACGTTGCTCCCATGGGATGTTTTCGTCGCAATTTGCGTAGCCTTGTACTATGTGGTCTGTGATAATAATACCGGTGCAGCCTCTTTTTTTTGCCAAGCGCACCTGTTTTATAGCAGAGTTATGGCCGCAAGGGCTGGCTTCGCTTGTGTGTACATGTGTATCATATAGGAACATTACTTTATTTTCCTCCTGCTTATAATAATTCTTTTCTCATCACAATGCGCTTATTTTGTTAAGCCGCTTAGTTTGATTACAGTAATCAAAATTGGCTATTGCCCCATAACATCATACATGCCACGCAACCGCCGTGCTAACGCAGTATAACGGTGAGTTATGCGGTTATTATCTATCATGCGTTGCAGAGTATCCTCGTTGCCAACAAGTACGGCAAGTTCTTTTGCACGGGTAACGGCGGTGTAAAGTAAATTGCGTGTAAGCAGCATTGGTGGCCCGTTGTACACGGGGATAACTACTACTTTGTATTCGCTGCCCTGGGCTTTGTGAACCGTTACGGCATATGCAAGCTCCAACTCTTCTAGTTGAGAAAAGTCGTATAATATGCGCCGCCCATCGTCAAAGCTTACCGTCACGCCAAACTCGTCGTCTATTTCGTGGATTGTTCCCATGTCTCCGTTAAAAACACCTTCCCCTTGGTCTATAGAAAACCCTCTTTCGTTAAATAACTCCCAAGTGGCATCGTAATTATTGCGGATTTGCATTACCTTGTCCCCTTCCCGGAAAATTACCGTGCGGAATTCACGCTCTTTTTTGCCCTTACCTGGTGGGTTTAACTTGGCTTGCAGCAGGTTGTTTAGCGTTACAACCCCAAGGGGAGATTTGCGCATTGGTGAAAGCACCTGTATATCGTGGCATGGGTCGAAGCCTTTGTAATCCGGTAAACGTTCCGTCACCAGATTTAAAATCGTTTTTATCACATCGTCTTGGTTGGTACGGCGTACAAAAAAGAAATCCTTCTCCTTGTCATTTATGGCTGGGTACTGACCTTTGTTAATTAAATGGGCGTTAGTTATTATTGCACTTTCTGCCGCTTGGCGAAAGACTTCCGTTAACCGAGCTGTTGCCAATGCGCCGGAATCTATCAGGTCTTTTAGCACATTGCCAGGGCCAACAGACGGCAATTGGTCTACGTCGCCAACCAAAATTAGCCGTGTGCCTGTGGCAACGGCTTTTAGCAGGCTGTTTGTTAAAACAATATCCATCATAGACGCTTCATCTACTATAAGTACATCTGTTTCCAGCGGGTTTTCGTCATTACGTTGAAACACTTGGCGGCGGGCGTCTTCAGATATAAACGCAACTTCTAGCATACGGTGGATGGTTTTAGCTTCCCGGCCAGTGGCTTCTGTCATACGTTTTGCGGCACGGCCTGTTGGGGCGGCTAGTGTAATTGTAAGCCCACGTGACTCTAATAGCCCAATTATTGTGTTAATAGTTGTAGTTTTACCCGTACCGGGGCCGCCAGTTATTATCAAGACGCCCTGAGAAGCAGCGGCAACTACTGCGTTGCGCTGACCTTCAGACAACGTTATGCCAGCTTCTTTTTCTAATGCGAAAACGTCGTTTTCATGGCTCTTTGTACTTGTGTCTGACGCAATTGTAATTGCAGAAAGAGCAGAGAGTTTTGCAGCAACAGAAATTTCTGCATAGTAAAGTGTGGAGAGAAATACCAGTGATTCGCCTTCAACTATTTCTCTAAGAATCAAACGATCCATTTGCATACGAACTAGCTCGCCATCTATAAGCTCTGCCGGGGCGAATAGTAATTCTGCCGCTTGGCTTGTTAGGCGAGAGGTTGGGATGCAAGTATGCCCTTCTCCAGCAGCTTCCCACAGGCAGTACCGCACCCCGGCAGAAATACGCTCTGGCGCATCCCGAGATATGCCAAGCTTATGGGCAATTGCGTCTGCCGTTTTAAAGCCAATTCCATCTATATCGTCTGCCAGGCGGTAGGGGTTGATTTTTACAAGCTCGATGGTTTCTTCTTTGTATTTCTTATATATCCTCATAGTAAAGCTTGCGCTTATGCCATAGTTTTGCAAAAATAGCATAACCCGCCTCTGGTCTGCTTGGGCATGGAAGCTTTCTGCAAAGCTAAGGGCTTTTTTTAAGCTTATGCCTTTTATCTGGGCTAGTTTTGCCGGATCATTTTCTATTATGTCAAAAGTGTCTTCCCCAAATTTGGCAACAATCATTTTTGCTGTTCTTGCGCCAATGCCTTTTATTACGCCGGAGGATAGGTATCTTTCTATTCCTGCAATAGAGTTTGGGCGGGTGCGCTCTACACGAGATACAGCAAGCTGCAAGCCGTATCGTGGGTTTTGCACAAAATTGCCCGCAAGCTTTAGGGTTTCCCCTTCTGCCGGGGCGGATAGATAGCCCGTGCATGTGGTAAGGTCGGCAAAATCATCGTTTTTATCATAATCGGCTCGTATTGTGAATACTGTGTAGCCGTTTTCGTCATTATGGTAGATTATGCTCTCTATCATACCCTCTATTTGCTCTAGCTGGTTGTCGTCTGTAGGAATCATTGCCCATCCCCCAATCGTTGCCTTACGGCTTCATATAAAAGAATGCTGCCTGCAACGGAGGCGTTAAGAGATTCTGTGCTGTTTGCCATAGGCAGGGTTACTAATGTGTTTGCTAAAGCGGCGGCAGTAGCTGATATGCCATGAGACTCGTTGCCGACAAGAAAGCAGAAATTTTGTTGTAGATTCAGTTCATATGGCAAAATGCTGCCACGTGGGTGGGCGGCGTACGTTGGGATTTGGTGTTTTTGGAAGTTGGTTATGGTTTCTGCTATATCTGCATTTTCTATAATTGGTAGGCGAAGTGTTGCTCCTGCTGCGGCACGCAAAACTTTTGGGTTATAAATATCGCCGCTTCCGACGGTTAGAATTACGGCTTTTGCGCCTGCGGCGGCGGCAGTGCGGATTAGTGCACCAATGTTGCCCGGGTCGTTAAGGTTTTCGCCTAGCAGAAAAAAGCTGCCGGGGGAAGCATCATTTAATAGACCTTCTTGTAAATTGGAGGAAGCGCACGAAAATGAGTTGCTAAGAAGGTCTAATGCAAAGCATTTTTTTTCGCAAACGGCAAGTATACCCTGTGGGTTTTTAGTATCAGAAATATTTTGGAAAATAGAGTCCCGCACAACCTGGCACTTCGCACGCTTTTCATATTGGGAAAGATCGTGGGCAGAGGCATAATGTTCTGCCGCTATGTAACTAACAATGCGCCAGTTGTGTGGAATTTCTTGTACAAATTTTTCCCCTTCAATAATAAACAAGCCGGTTTCGTCCCGACCTTTTTTTGTTTTTAGGTTTTTTAGTTCACGTAGGTGAATTTCAACGTTTTGAAATTGTAACAATTGGCTCACTCCAAAAAATATGGCATGTTCTTTAGAACATAGATGTGTTGTTGCTTTGTAATGGCAACATAGTACATCTATTATACAGCCATATGCCACAAACGGGCAACTAAATATCACGCAAATACATGAATACATTTTTTTGTTTGCTGGAAAGTTGCCTGTACGAAATGTGTCGTATAGCCGCTTTCTTGAGGGGCGAGTTGCAAAGGCTTACTTTATTAGGTTTTATCTTTAGCCTGAGAGGCGTGTGATCTATAGCATAAATTGCTATAACAGTTGAATCTGCAATGTTTTTATGGTACGCTCAACGAAATTTATGTATATTTACAGGAGGAAAACTATGGACTTTACATTAGACCTTACAAATATAACCATTGAAACAGACCGCTTAATACTGCGTGCGTTTACAGAATCTGACTTAAACGACTTTTACGCATATGCGTCTATCCCTGGAGTAGGGGAAATGGCTGGCTGGCCGCATCATACATCCATAGAAACGTCAAAATCGATATTGCAAATGTTTTTGGCAAATAAGGACGTTTTCGCAATTTTTCACAAGGCAGACAATAAAGTAATAGGTTCTTTAGGGTTGCATAACGCCTGGATTAACCGAGAGGAAGAGTACAAGCATTTAAAATCGAAAAATATCGGATACGTACTTTCTAAGGATTATTGGGGTAGGGGATTAGTGCCGGAAGCGGTAAAGGCCGTTATGAAATACGGTTTTGATGAACTTGGTATAGAGGCATTTTCTATCGAGCATTTTGTGGAAAATATGCAAAGCAGGCGGGTTATAGAAAAATGCGGTTTCAAATTTGTAAAAGAAGGACGATATCATGCAAAGTTACTGGATAAATATTTTGACGAGCTAAGATATGTTTTCGTGAAATAAAATAGGAAGAACGAAAGTAGGGCACTTTCGTTCTTCCTATTTTGTATTGGCTACAAAAAGAGCAGACACCGTCACACCTTAGCAAAATTTTTATGATATACTTTTTAAGGGGTGATGGCCTATACACGCATGGGAATCGATACAAAAAACACTTGACTATATAGAGGAACATATCGAAACAGAAATTGAAATTGAGGTGCTGGCAGATATGGCCGCACTGTCGCTATTTTATTATCAACGGTTGTTTGCCCGCCTTGTAAAAAAGCCTGTACGCGAGTACATTAAGCTACGACGATTAGCACATTCATGCAAAAGCCTTGAAAATAAAAAAAGTCACATTGCAGATATTGCGGTGGAATACGGTTTTGGTAGCCGAGAAACATTTTCAAGGGTGTTTAAAAAAACATATGGGCTTTCGCCATCGAAATATAGAGACAAGCCCGTTGGCTTAAATAACTTTGATAAGCCTAGCTTGTTGCTAAATTACACTATGGTAGACGAAGGAGTACCTTTAATTAACGAAGGTATTATCTTGGAATATAACCGTAAAACCCTAAACCAACCTGTCAATTTTCTTGGTGTAAATGGTTTGTGGCGTTTCATACCTGGCAAAATGCTTGGGGAAAGACCAGGCGTTTCCGAACCGGCTGCTATCTGGGAAAATTTTTTTAGCATACGTAATGATATACCGAGTATCCCGCATGGGCGGATGGTTGGTGTTTCTTATCATGGCAGTGCACCAGATGGTTATTCAACTTACTTTGCTGGGGAGGAAGTTGATGCTGCTGATATTGGCAAAACATGCTTCGCAAGCTGGCAACTACCTGCAAGAGAGTATGTAATTTGCCAATATGAAGCAGAAGATTTTGAACAGCTTGTAGCCTCGATGGGCAAAATGATGAAGTTTACGCGGGTTTGGTTGAAAAAGAACGGGTTAAAGGCAGACGGTTTTTTTCCGGAGATATACTATAATTCCACTGGTATTAACCATGCCTATATGGAAATGTGGCTTCCGTTTAAAAAACGTGACTAATAAACTTAGGAGGAATTACAATGAACAAGTACGAAGAAGGAATGGCAATACTTGAAGAAAAATTTGGCAATAACAAGGATAATGTTCTTGCCCTAGCAACCATCGCTGCTGAACCAGATACAGGCGGTAAGCTACGTCCTATCGTTCGTGACGTAGATGCGTTTTATGAAGACGGCGTTTTTTATACTGTCACATGGGGAGAGTCCGCAAAAATGCAGCAAATCGCACATAATAGTGAAGTTGCAATCGCCCCATGTTTCGGATGGTTTACTGCAAGCGGCGTGGGAGAAAATTTAGGCTGGGTATTAGATCCAAAAAATGCTGAACTTAGAATTAAGTTACGCTCTGCTTTCGAAAAATGGTACGATATGGCCAATGATGAGAGCAATAAAAATTGTTGTATTTTAGCGGTTCGTCTCACAAATGGAATAATTAACATCAACCACCACGAAAAACTTTACTTCATGGATTTTGCTAATAAAACAGCAACTGTGAGGGAGTGACTGCATAGCATAATAGATATGCTATAATTGTAGAATAATTGAGCTATAGCGGTTCAACTTTATAACTCCCATGCAAAATAGTAGCATGGGAGTTTTAAAGTTGAACCGCTATAGCTTTATACATCTACCAAAACAATATCCGCTCCAAGGCGTGCTAAATCTTTTTCGATTTCTACATACCCACGTTCTACATAACAGGCATTTTTCACCACTGTTTCACCTTCTGCCGCCAATCCGGCAAGTATCAAAGCGGCACCCCCTCGTAAATCCTGGGCTTTAACAACTCCACCATGCAATACCTTCTTTCCGGTAATTGTAAAAATTCTGGAGTCTTTAGATAGTTTTATATCCGCACCCATATTGTTTAAATCGTTGGTATGGGCATGACGGCTATCAAAAATAGTTTCAGTTACAGTACTTGTGCCTTTTGCAATAGCTAATGCAGCAACAAATTGCGCCTGCATATCTGTAGGAAACCCTGGATGAACGCCAGTTACAAGTCTTGGCAAAGCCTTTAAGGGCTCTTGTGCAGCTAGTGTTATGCAATTTTTGCCAATTTGAATATGGCAGCCCATTTCCTTTAACATAGCAGTAACCGGGGCAATATCTGCAGGGCGGACATTGTGCAAGGTAACCATACCTTTAGTCATTGCTGCGGCAACCAAATATGTTCCTACAACTATCCTGTCCGGCATAATTTTAAATGGTTTGCCAGCATGCAATTTTTCTACACCGGTAATAGTAATTGTTTCCGTTCCTGCTCCGTCAATTTGCGCACCCATTCCACCTAAGAATTCTGCCAAATCTACAATTTCTGGCTCACGTGCGGCATTTCTTATAACAGTTTTGCCTTTTGCTTTTACAGCTGCAAGCATTAAGTTTTCTGTTGCACCAACGCTTGGTGTACGTAAGCAAATTTCTGCTCCTTTTAACTCTTTTGCATAACAGTAGAATTTTCCGTCTCTTTGTCTTATTGTCGCCCCCATTGCTTCAAGTCCGGTTTGATGTAGGTCTAAAGCCCGTTCGCCAAGATTGCACCCACCCGGCATGGCAATATTTACTCTTCCTAAGCGCCCCAGCATAGCCCCCATAAATAGAATAGAAGATCGCATTTTACTAACAATTTCATCAGGTATTTCATGCGATAAAGCCTTGCTGGAGTCTACTTTTAGGATGGTACCTTCGAATTTTACTTTGCATCCAATGCTTTTTAATATTTCTATGGTGGCAAATATATCTGCAATGGGCGGACAATTGTGGATTTCATTTTCGCTTTCGTTTAGGCATATGGCAGCAAGGATAGGCAAAGCTGCATTTTTTGCCCCTCCAACACAAAGTTCGCCGGATAAACGGCGTCCACCACGGATACGATATTGACGCATAGCCTTCACATCTCCCTATTCAGGCATATGTCAGTATATGCCCAAGCAGTTGAATTGGTGAAACATGCTTTTGTTATTAATGAAAAAAAGTATAATACGAAAATAAGCCAAATGGTTACTGAGAGTAACCGTTTGGTCATTCATATTTTTACAACTGTTTAACCGGAAAAGTGTGCACAAAGGTGGCGTGAGTGAAATATCAGACAGACTCATAAAAAAAATTTCTAAATTTCCTGAAAATCGTTTGCTATATTTACGAATTTTGAATATAATTGAAAAAACCGACGAAATTTGCGGTTTTATTTGTGCAGTTGCACATGTTCTATTATTCCGGAGGGCACAATGCGAATTATTGCCGGAACAGTAAGGCGAACAAACCTTATTGCACCAAAAGGCCTAAACACTCGCCCTACATCAGATATGGCAAAGGAAGGCCTGTTTAACATTTTATCTGCAAAAATATACGGCGCATGCTTTCTGGACTTGTTTTGCGGAAGCGGTGCAATTGGTTTGGAAGCTCTTAGCCGTGGCGCAAAAGAAGCCGTATTTATAGAAAACACAAAAACAGCAATTGCAGCAGTTTCTCAAAATCTAAAAAAAACAAAACTACAAAATGCACAAATTTTAGAAATGCCTGCTGAAAAAGCAATAAGTAAACTAGCTGCCAATGGGCGTATGTTCGATATAATTTTTATGGATCCGCCTTACGATACTATGCTTATTACACAAACACTAATTCAACTTGCAGAGGCTAATTTACTTGCAAAAATGGGTATAATAATAGCAGAAACAGATTCTTCAATGCATAAAGAAAACTTGATAGATACACCAAGCACATTTCAATTAACCGATACTCGTATTTATGGACGCACGTGCTTCTTGTTTTATCAACTTGCATAAATAAAATTCGCATAATTAAATTAAGGAAAATTGCTATGACAATACTCTACCCTGGCAGTTTCGACCCTGTAACTCTTGGGCATATAGATATTGCCGTACGGGGCGCAAAAATAGCTACCCGTCTTATAGTAGCGGTGCTGGATAACACCAACAAAAAGCCACTTTTCTCTGCGAAAGAACGTATTTCATTTTTACAAGATGCCCTTGGTCATATTAGTAATGTAGAAATAGATTCTTTTTCCGGACTTTTAGTGGAATATGCAAAGCAAAAGAACGTAACCGCAATTTTGCGAGGGGTACGTAGCCCCGGAGATGTTGAAAACGAAGCAAGATATGCAGTGTTCAACCGCTTGCTTTCTGAACTAAATAATATCGAAACAATTTTCATTACGGCATCGCCGTCACTTTCATTTATTTCAAGCAGCATTGTTCGTGAAGTAGCATTTCATATATACAGTAGCAACTTAAATGATACTACATTGCATAATATGGTAACTCCAAGTGTACAACATGCGCTTTCAAAAGTGTATCAATAACTAATGGCAACAAGCGCCCAGCCTAATAAGCTAGGGATAAATATATATTTTCTGCGCCATAGGCGCAAATTAATGTAAAAAAAGGTAAATTCCCTTTTTTTATCTGAATATTTTGCCACAAAGGGGCTTGGCCTACGTTAGTGGCATGGAATTAGATAGGGTGAAAATCAGCATGGATGCATTGCTAGATTATTTAGATGAAATTGAAGAGGTACTAGAAACAAGTAAGGCGCTCCCCTTCACCGGAAAAATATCCGTAGAGAAAGCACGCATTTTAGACATTTTAAGTGAAATCAGACTTCACTTGCCTGACGACATTCGTCAAGCACAGCGCATCCTTAACGATCATGACAAAATTTTGGCAGATGCAGAGCACAAGGCAGTTGGCATACTAGAAGCCGCAGAAGCCGAAGCAAAGCTCATGACAAATAGTCATGAGTTATTTAGGCGTGCATCGGAACAAGCGTCGGAAATTTTGGAAGAAGCCAAAAAAAGTGCCCGAGACCTTAGAGCAGGTGCGTCTGCATACGTAGACGAAAAGCTTGAGGATGCAGAGAAACAAATGAAGGAATACATGGCTAATCTAGAAGCCCAACACAAACGGATAATGACATACTACACAGAAACCATTGATGTTTTGTACGAAAACAGACAAGAACTAAGACGTTGATAATCTTTAGCGATGACGCTGGAACTTTTCAGCGTCTCTTTTTAAATGCTAGGAAATTGCTCCGCAATTTCGCTGCAGCCTGTATGAAAAAAAGCGGCAAAGCCGCTTTCTTGTGCTAGGAAATTGCTCTGCAATTTCGCTGCAGCTTGTGGAAAAAGCGACGGAGCCGTTTTTTATTATCCAACCATGGACATGTTCTATTGCAAAAATCCCAGTCTTTGTTATAATTTGCTTATAAACTATTCACTATAGCGAAAGGAATTGATGATATGACAGAAATTAAGTCCGAAACTGGCGGTAAAGTTCTTATTTCTAACGAAATTTTGGCAGTAATTGCAGGTAAAGCGGCCATTGAAGTTGAAGGAGTAACAGGTCTTGGTGGTTATGTAGCCGGAATTACAAAAAACAAATCAATACGTAAACATTTGCCAAAAGGCATTGCTGTTGCCATTAATGGGCAAGATGCACGGTTAGCACTTGCTATTGCCGTAAAAATGGGAACAAAGCTACACGAAATTTCTAAAGAAGTACAAGAGCGTGTTAAAACTGCTGTGGAAACAATGACAGGCCTTAATGTATTGGAAGTAAACATTCGTGTAAGTGCTGTTTCTACAGAAAGACGCAAAGCTTAATGAGCCGCAGAGATGCCCGCCGTCATGCATTTGCACTGGTGTTTCAGTTGCCGTTCCACAAAAACAGTAACGTAGAAAGTTTGGCAGTGGCAAAAAAATGGTATTATGATGGCTTAGAGGCAAAGCGGCCAAGTGGCAAAGATGCAAAATATGTAGACAGCGTAGTTTGGGGTGTGTTCGAAAGGCAAGCACAAATAGATGGTGTGATAGAGAATTTCTTACGAGATTGGGATATTAGCCGCATCAGCAAAGTAGACTTGGCAATTATGCGCCTAGCTATATACGAAATGTTATGTGAGCCAGATGTTCCTATAGGCACTGCAGTTAACGAAGCAATAGAGCTTGCAAAAGAGTTTGGTACAGATGATTCTCCGGGGTTTATAAATGGCGTCCTTGGCAATGTTTCTCGAAGTATAAAATCACAGGGGAGGGAATCTATTGGCTAGGCAGGTTTTTACCGTTTCCCAAGTTAACCGCTATGTAAAACGTATGCTGGAAGCGGATGCACTGCTTGCGGGTGTGTTTATAGAAGGTGAGTTATCTAACTTTAACATACACTCCTCCGGTCATTTATATTTCACATTAAAGGATGCCAATGCTGCAATAAGCGGTGTAATGTTCAAATCTCACACATTAAATTTAAGTTTTGCCCCCCAAAATGGTATGAAGGTCATTGCCTTTGGGCAACTCTCTTTATACGAGAAAACTGGACAATATCAATTATATGTAGAAATTTTTGAGCCTGCCGGAGTTGGCGGGTTGCAGCTCGCATTCCGTCAATTAAGCGAAAAGTTGCAAAACGAAGGGCTTTTTGACCAAGAGCACAAGCGTTCTGTTCCTGCATTTGCCAAAACTGTTGCTGTTATTACAAGCCCAACTGGGGCTGCGGTGCATGATATTATTCACACAATTACTGTGCGTAATCCGGCAGTTAAAATTGTTGTTGTGCCAACAAAAGTTCAAGGAGAAGGTGCGGCAACAGACCTTGCACAAGCAATAAAAGACGTTAACGCATGGGGCAAAGCAGATGTGATAATCCTAGGCCGTGGGGGCGGGTCTATAGAAGACCTGTGGGCTTTTAACGAAGAAATTTTGGCACGTGTAATTGCAGCATCAAAAACTCCTATAATTTCTGCTGTAGGCCATGAAACGGATTTTACAATTGCAGACTTTGTTGCAGATGTTAGGGCTGCAACCCCAACTGCGGCGGCTGTAGCGGCTGTGTATGATCATAAGCAAATGGTAGAACACTTGCAAAACCTACAAAAAGAGCTACATGAGAATACTATTATTGGTATTATAGACCGTTTTACAAATGCAAAGTTTTTGCTGGGGCAGTTAAACCGCCAAGTAAAAAGTCGCATTGCAAAAGAGTGGCAAGACCTTGCACATCAAGAAACTTTGCTAGAAAAAGTATCACCATATACCGCATTTAAGCGTGGCTATGCCCTTGTACGAAATGAACAAAGTCGGTTGGTAACTACAACGCAAGATCTAACACTAGGTCAAACCTTGAAGCTAACTTGGGCCGACGGTACAGCCGAGGCTACGATAAAAGATGTAAATAGGAGCTTATAATGCCTAAAAAAAAGACAGACTTTGAAGCAAACATTAAACGTCTTACAGAAATTGTAGAACAAGTAGAAGACAGCGAAATTCCACTTGATACTGCCATAAAACTGTACAAAGAAGGTTTGGAACTTGCACAAAAATGCGGCAAAACTCTTGGGGAATACGAAGAAGAGATACAAATTTTGCAAAAAGATGTAGACAATAGTTTTGTTATGAAAACTTTTAATGCAGATAATTAAACAACCATTAAAAGCGATTCTGCTGTGCGTTTCGTGCAGAGCAATTTCTAGCAAACGAGGTAGGCTATGAGAGATGCATTTGCAGCATTTTTAACTAATCGCCACATGCTAACTGCACTGGTGGCATTGGCACTGGCACAAATTCTAAAAACATTTTTTGAATACTGGCGTACAAAATCTTGGCAAAAAGCATTGCTTTTTAGTACCGGAGGAATGCCAAGCTCCCATAGCTCTCTTGCCACGTCTCTTGCTATGTCCATTGGTCTTTATGAAGGCTTTGATACAACTCTGTTTGCTGTAAGTGCGGTATTGGCATTAGTGGTTATGCACGATGCCCAAGGTGTTCGCCGTGCAGCAGGGCAGCAGGCAGAAGCTATCAATTTTCTGTTTTCCAAGCTGGAAAGCCAAGGCATAAAACTTGACAAAAAGTTAAAAGAACTACTTGGTCACCGTCCAATTGAAGTTATGGCGGGTGCAATTTTAGGTCTTATAGTAACAGCAGTGGTATTTGCAATTTTTCCTCCGGCATAAGAATATATGGTTTTTCGAACAGGAGTAAATTAGTCACATGACATTAGAAAAATTGCGCACAAAGCGCATACTTAAACATTTAAGACCGTCACAGTTTAAATACCTGGCGGCAGACATACGCAAATTTTTGCTACAGAGCATAAGTGATACTGGAGGGCATTTAGCTTCCAATCTTGGTGTTGTGGAGCTTACTTTGGCGTTGCATACAGTTTTTGATACCCCAATTGATAAATTTGTTTGGGATGTAGGGCATCAATCATATGTACATAAAATTTTAACAGGCCGTAAACAACGGTTTAATTCTTTGCGTCAATTAGATGGCCTTAGCGGATTTCCAAAAGCTACGGAAAGTCTGCACGACGCTTTTGACACAGGCCATAGTTCCACAGCAATTTCTGTTGCCCTTGGCCTTGCCGTTGCACGTGATTTAAATAACGATAACCATAATGTAATTGCTATCGTTGGCGATGGTAGCATAACTGGCGGTCTTGCCTTTGAAGGATTAAACAACGCAGGTCGCTCAAACACCGACTTATTGGTTGTATTAAACGATAACCAAATGTCTATTAGCCAAAACGTTGGTGCGGTTTCTCGCCATTTAAATCAACTGCGTACCACAAGTGGCTATCTGGACATAAAAAAAGATGTGCGCAATTTGTTGGACAACCTCCCCCTAGGCTTTGGCAAGGCACTTACAAAGGGTATAGAGTCTGCAAAAAATATAGTAAAATATGCAGTACTGCCCGGTGTTTTGTTCGAAGAAATGGGATTTAGGTATTTTGGCCCCATAGACGGTCATGATACAACTGAACTAATAAAAGTTTTGCGTCAAACAAAGAAAATCAAAGGACCTGTGCTTGTGCATGTAGTCACAAAAAAAGGCAAAGGTTACAAAAATGCAGAGCAATCTCCTGCCAGTTACCATGGTATAGGTACCTTTAATATAAAAACCGGTAAGCCGCGTGCCGCACTTGCCAGCCCCAAATATACAGATATCTTTGCAAAAACGCTGTGCCATCACGCTCATATAAATACAAATATTGTTGCGGTATCCGCTGCGATGCCAGATGGTACAGGGTTATCACGATTCCGCACCCAATTTCCAAAACGTTTTTTTGATGCAGGCATTGCAGAAGGCCATGCTGTAACATTTGCCGCAGGTCTTGCTAAAGGCGGAATGCGCCCGGTTGTTGGCATATATTCAAGTTTTATGCAACGTGCTTACGATAATATTATCCACGATGTTGCAATAGGAAACCTTCCGGTGGTTTTTGCATTAGACAGGGCAGGGGCAGTGTGCGCAGATGGAGAAACACACCAAGGGCTCTACGATTTTGCATATTTGTCTCATATTCCCAACATGACAATCCTCGCCCCTTCAAGTGGTGCAGAGCTTGTTGAAATGATGGAATTTGCTTTTTCCCATAACGGGCCGGTTGCGATACGCTATCCTAATTCTCCAGCTGCGGAATATCCTGAGCTGCCCATGGAGAAAATTGTTTATGGTAGGTCGCAGCAAGTTATACAGGGCAGTGAAATAGCCATTATGTCCGTTGGCACAATGTTAGATAAGGCCTTAGTAGTTGCAGAAAAATTAAGAAGTATGGGCTACTGTCCAAGTTTGTATAATGCTCGTTTTGTTAAGCCGATTGATGCAAACTTAGCAGAAAAACTTGCAGGCTACAAATATGTCTTTACAATAGAAGATGCTGTTAGGCTTGGTGGGTATGGCATGCGTTTGCAGCCTACTTATGTATTTGCCTTTCCAGATGCTTTTATAGAAGCTGGAACAAGGGAAGAATTATTTAAACGCCATAAATTAGATGCAAGTTCCATTGCAGAAAAAATACTAACAATCATAACCACCCCGGCAGAAAATTAAAATGCCGTAAATATACAATTATTCCAAGAGTGGAATCATAAAAAGGAGATTTTAAAATGCAAAATAGGAAAAAAACGAACCAAGAAATCGAACGTAAAAAAAGGAACCATCGCCGTATGTCCAACACAATTGTAGGAGTTGTAATTGCAATTGTTGTCCTTGGCCTATCTTGGATAGGTTGGGATGTTTACAGACGTAGTTATATCATTACTCTTGATGGGCAGCGTGTTTCTACAAGTGAGCTTCACGTTCATGCCTTTATGAACGGTATTCATGACTTAAGTAATCCGGAATCACTAGATTTTGTAATAGAGCAGCTCGTTTCACACAGAGCAATGATGCAAAAAGCGGAAGAAGCAGGCATCTCCATAACCCGGGAAGAACGCGAGCAAGCTAGAGATGTTGTGGCTACTAATAGGGAATGGTGGGGAGTGCCGAATGCTGCTCCTACAAATATTACAGCAGAAATATTGGCGGAAAGAGATTTTCTTGTAGACCAAGTATTTGAGTATTTTGTGCCACCTTATACCCCGAATCGGGCAGACTTTGAAGAAGAGCTTGAATTATACAAAGAAAACAGCCGCTCCCAATACGAGCTGAACCGTACAGAAGCGCAGTTTATCTTGAATGAAGACAGGGCAGTTTTGGATAACGTAAAAGAATTAATGGCTACAGGTGCAGCTGATTTTGAAGAACTTATCCGCACCTATTGTGCAACCTATAGCTCTGATGTGGATATAGAGTTTATGTCGATTAACGATATTATCAATAACTTTGGTCTCTTTGAGCATTTTTTTGAACTGCAGGAGTTAGAAGCTGGCGAAACATCTGATGTTATAGATGGGGAGGGCGTCTATATTTTAGTTTATATGCAAAACCGCCCTAGCGTGACAGATGCTGAAATTGAAGAGTCTTTCTTGGATAGAATAGCAAATGAGCGTCGTTTGGAAACATTTATGGAATTAAGACAAGGCTGGGCCGATGACGCAAGCTTCACACTAAATCAAAGGGCAGTTGATGCGTTGTAATAAAAGCGGCTCTTTCGCATGTTTAATACAGAGTGTTTATTGATAATAACCCACAATGTTGAATGGGGCGATGTAAATGGTGGTTGGAATTATTACAAATGCAGAAAAAGACCCTGAACTATCTTACACATGTCAAGTACGTGATTTTTTAACAACGCAAGGTGTAATTGTTTACGAATGGGATTTTTCAAAACTTCTTACGTTTTCGTCTTATTCTGCAGGGTTGTCGCCATCGTTAGATTCTATACATGATACAAACTTTTGGGTTGTACTTGGGGGCGATGGTACAATACTTCGTTGCTCCCATATTGCAGCTGTACACGATATTCCTCTGTTGGGTATTAATTTAGGTACTCTTGGTTTTTTAACAAATGCGGAAAAGCAGGATGGGTTTGAAGTTTTAAGAAAAGTGTTAAAAGGCGAATATGAAAGGGAAAAGCGAATGATGCTGGATATAGCGTTGCCTGAGCAAGAGGCATTAGGCTCTGTAACAGCAATAGCTTTAAACGATGTTTGTATTGGCACTACAGGTGGTCTTAAAGTATTTTCTCTTTATGTAAACAATCATTTGTTAGATACAATCCGGGCAGATGGCATTATTGTGGCAACTCCCACAGGCTCTACAGCTTACAGTTTGTCTGCCGGCGGCCCTCTTTTAATGCCTGCCAGTAAGATGATGGTAATTACCCCTATATGCCCTCATAGTTTAAGCATTCGCCCACTTGTGATTGGCGCAGAAGATACTGTGCGTATTATTGTTCACACTCCTTCCCCCATATATTTGGATGGGCAGCTTGTTACAGAGCCTGGTTGTGATATTACGATAAAAAAATCTGTGCATTGTGCCACAATTATTAAAACTGCAAAATCTCATTTTTATGATGTGCTGCGGAAGAAGAAAATTTTGTAGTGCGGTTCAATTTTTAAACTTCCATGCAAGTAAGTAGCATGAGCTACCGAATATAGTAATGTATTTCAACTTTAATAATGGAAAATATCTATTGTTAAAGTTGAAATACCATAGGAGTGTATTCTTATGAAGACCGAACGGCAAAAGACTATTGTGCACCTGGTGCGTACAAAAGACATATTTACCCAGGGCGAATTAACCGAGGCATTGGCAAATGCCGGATTTTCTGCAGCGCAAGCTACAGTGAGCCGTGATATTAGGGAACTTAGGCTTACAAAAGAGTCTACAGACCAGGGGCAAAAATATGTTGTTCCCACAAAAAGAGAAGAGTCTACACACCGTATGTCACGTATTTTTCGTGACGGGCTCGTATCTATGGATTATGCGGGGAATATGCTGGTTCTTCGCACGCTAAGCGGCATGGCAATGGCTGTTGCACTGGCCTTGGACGAAATGAATATCCCCGAAATTTTAGGCTCTGTGGCAGGAGATGATGTAGTAATTTGCGTAATAAAGTCCGAGGCTCATGCTGCGGCTTTGGTAGAGGATTTAACACCGTAATATTTAAATTGCTTCCGGAGGTTTTTATGTTAAACCATTTACGCATCGAAAACGTAGCACTGATAGACGAGGTAGAGGTTAGTTTTGCTCCCGGATTAAATATTCTTACAGGGGAAACAGGTGCAGGTAAGTCCATTCTCGTTGATTCTATTAACTTTTTGCTAGGCGGAAAGGCTACCCGTGACCTTATTCGCGCAGGTGCGGATTTTGCCCATGTGGAAGGTGTTTTGGAATGCGTAGACCCTTTTATACAAAAGGGTCTTTCTGTGCTTGGTATAGACACGGGTAACGACCAGATAATTATTGCCCGTACAATGCAAACTGACAGTGGGAAATCTATTTGCCGCATTAATGGACGTACTGTAACCGTTGGTATTTTAAAGGAGGCCGCAGCTCTTTTAGTGGATGTGCACGGCCAGCATGAGCATCAGAGTTTGCTTGATACAAATAAGCAATTGCAACTTTTGGACCAGTTTTGCGGCGCAGAGCTGGAAGTGTACAAGGCACAATTAGAAGATTTATTAAAGCGCTATCGTGAAACGGATAGAGCTTTAAAAACCTTAGCGGGCATAGGCAACCAGCGGCAAGAACAAATTGAGGTATGGCGTTTTCAGCTAGATGAAATAGAAAAAGCTAACCTTAAACCAAAAGAAGAAGAAGAGTTGACCATAAAAAGAGACCGTTTAAGCGGGTTGGATAAATTAAATAAGAATGCAACGAGCTCATTATCTCTATTGTATGGCGGTAATAATATTCAACTGTGTGCGGTTGACCAAGTTTCCCGTGCCATGGGCCTTATTGCGGAAATATCGCGAATAGACCCAACGAGAGAGCAGTTACACAGCAATATTGTAGAAACATCTCAATTATTACAAGACGTAGTTGCTGAATTGCGAGATTATGTAGATGAATTGGATGCCGACCCTAATGAACTTGAAAAACTTGAAAACCGTTTGGATGCTATTTACCGTATTAAAAAGAAATATGGTGGCGATATTGAGTATGTATTAAAAAAACAACAAGAACTGCAAAGTAATTTAGACAATTTAGAAAACAGCGAAGTAGAAATAACTCGTTTAAAGCAAGTACGCCGTAAGATAGTGACTGAAATAACTACAATATGCGACCATATAAATACTTTGCGTACAGCAGCAGCAGCCCAAATTTCGGCAGGCATAAGTGATGTGCTAAAAGATTTAGGCATGAAAAACGCCCGCTTTTTTGTAAGCATAACTCGCAAAACTGCTTTTGGGCCTGATGGAAACGACCAAGTAGAATTCATGATTTCCCCTAATCCCGGAGAACCGGAAAAGCCACTAAAGCGTATAGCCTCTGGTGGTGAAATGTCTCGCATTATGCTTGCGATAAAAACAATTTTGGCCGATGCCGACCATATGGATACTGTTATTTTCGACGAGGTAGACACAGGTGTGAGCGGGCGCACGGCACAACAAGTGGCAGAGAAATTAATGGGAATAAGCCGCCGCCGTCAAATTTTATGTATTACTCATTTGCCACAAATTGCTGCCATGGCAGACACTCACTTTCTGATAGAAAAATCTACAGAAGGGGAACGTACAGTGACCCGTGTTTTTCCTTTAGAAAATGATGCGATGACCAGTGAGTTGGCCCGGTTAATAGGCGGTGCGCAAATAACAGAAGCAACCAGAGCCGCTGCAAGGGAAATGAAAGCACAGGCCAATGGGCTGAAATAAATTTTTATACACTCAGCGAGCGGTTTGTGACGTGCTAGGAAATTGCTTTGCAATTTCGCTGCAGCCTTGTGGAGAAAAAGCGGCGCAGGAAACGTTCGCTTCGCTCATTGCGCCTAATGCGGCAGAGCCGCTTTCTTGTATAGTTTGCATAAGAGTTTGGACGTTATAGTAATTTGCCAATAAACTGCGATAGAGGAGAGCGATATAATTTGAAAAAACTAACACGTTCTCAACTTCTAAACTTCTTGGGCATAAACCTTGGTTGTTTTTTATTTGCTTTTGGTGTAGTTGTTTTCCGCAACCCAAATAATTTTGCATCTGGCGGCATGTCTGGGCTGTCGTTGCTTATAAGTACATTTTTTGCTAGAGCACCTGTTGGTGCAATTATGATGGTACTAAACATATTAGTGCTTGGGATGGGGTATATTTTTTTAGGAAAAAAGGGCGGCACCAGTAGTGTGTACGGTACATTCGCCCTTTCCGGTGCTATTTGGCTGTTGGAAGTTCTTGTCCCATTGGATGGACCGGTTACAAATTCGCAGTTTATGGAGCTTATTTATAGCGTGTTTATCCCCGGTTTTGGTATGGCATTAGTGTTTCATTGCGGGGCAACAACTGGCGGTACAGATATTATTGCGCAAATTTTAAGCAAATATTTTAAATGGAAAATTTCTATCTCACTATTAGTAACAGACATGTTAATTGCTCTTGGTGCCGGGCTGATATTTAGTATAGAGGCTATGCTTTATTCAGTACTTGGCGTTTTTTTGCGTACTTTTTTAATGGATTCTGTTATGGAGAGCTTAAAGACCCGGAAGGTTGTTGTTGTGGTAAGCGAAAAAAGCATGGAGATCCAGAAATTTATTACAGAGGAAATACACCGTGGGGCAACAGTTCACCTAGCACGTGGTGCATATAGCATGCGGGAAATTAATGTTATTACAACGGTGGTTACCCGTAGGCAGGCGATAAAATTACAACAGTTTATTAAAAATGTTGATGCGGCGGCGTTTATTACAATTAGTAATTCTACAGAGATTATTGGGTTAGGGTTTGATGGGTTTGATGGGTTTGATTAACTACATTGTTGTTACCCTAAAATATGAAAAAAGCGGCAGAGCCGCTTTTTTCATATTTTTACTTCCCAGAAATTGTTATACCATCGAAACAACACCAAGGCAATATAGAGTATCCATCCATACAACGCTCTTTAGATATTGCAGAAATATTCATAAGTGCATCCAAAATATTAAACGAAAGCATTGTCTCGCCAAGTGCATCTGTTACTTGGCCGTTTTCTATTAAAAAGCTATTTTTTGCCACACCGGAAATATCACCGCTTGGCCCTGGTGCAGCACCAGAAAAACGTCCTAGCAATATTCCTTTGTCTACGCCTTTTATCATATCTGCTAAAGGGGTATTGCCTGCGGCTACTTCTACATTGCCAAACGCCGTATTTAACGCCCTAGGCTTACCAGTTTTATTTGCACCGTACAAGGATAATGCAAAAGATTTAAGCACTCCATCGCGTATAAAGTCAAAGTTTTGGCTCTCAAAACCGTCTGTTGAAAAACGCTCTGCACCAATAATGCTTGGGTTAAGCGGTGACGCCATAAACGATAATTTTGAATCTGCAACTTTTGTGCCAAGGGCATCTTTCCAACGGCTGGTGTCGGATATCATGGCGTAATCACTAAGGAAGCAATCGAGGAGAGTATCCCAAACCATATCTCCGCAAGATGGAGTTAGAATTACCTTGCCATCAAACTTGCCCTCTACCATACGAGTATTGAGCGACTTTACAGAGCCCTCCAAAAGAGACCGCTGTAATCCGATGTTCATAAACGGTACTGCCAGAGATTGCATACGTGAGCCATAGTAATTAAAAGAAGACGACAGTTCTCCATCTTTAGCAGAGAACATATTCACCACGTCATAAAATTCGTTGATATTTTTAAACTCTGCTCCGTTGCTGTTTACATAAATACTTTCGTTGTTATTAAACGTACTGGCAACACTTTCCAAAATAATTTTAGGGAACTCATCTCTCACTTGCTCCAAAAATTCTTTTGTGCGGCTGAATAATTGGTCCATATCGGAGCCGCCCATACTTTGGTCAAAGTTTTTATTTTCGGATTTTGGTGCGATATCTTCCGCTTCGTCTGGGGTAGCAGAGCTTGCTAGTGCCACACAGTCTGCCACAGCTTGGTCTATAGAGTCTTTGTCCAGCTTGTTTATAGATGCCGTGCCTTTTTTACCGTTAACGATTGCCTTTAGGCTAAGATTGTCGCTAAACAATGTGCGCAATAGGGAAAATTCGTTGGCTTCTACATTTAGCTCGTCTTTGCGGCCTCGGCTGGCTGTACAAGCAGCTTTTTGTGCACCGGCTTTTGATAAAGCCTGTAAGGCATATTCGGCTATATTTTTTATATTTTCCATATTAACGTCCTCCTATATTCATATCGCAACGTATGGCCGGGCCGCCCATACTTGCTGTCATAGCTTGTTTTTTGCCACAAAAGCCGCTAACATCCCATATCATGTCGTCGGATAGCATATCTACGGTTTTGAGCATTTCAAATGCTACGCCAGAAATTGTTGTTTCCTTAATTGCCTTGCCTATTTTGCCGTTTTTAATTTCATATCCTTCATCTACAGAGAACATGAACTCACCTGTTGTATCTGCTTGGCCATTACCTGTTCTTACAAGGTAATATCCATCGTCTATGCTGTTAATCATATCATCTAGCTTACTTGTTCCAGGCATAATAACTGTGTTGCGCATACGGATTAGAGGCTCGTCGGAGAAGGTGAAAGCTCTAGCGTTGCCTTGGGGTTTTGTGTTAAAGTGGCGGGCAGTTTCCCTGTTATGCATAAAGCCTTTTAGTATGCCGTTTTCTATGAGCATTGCATCTTCTGCCATAACGCCTTCATCGTCTACATACACAGGAAGTGGAACGGTTTTGCCAAATGCAGAGTGGGCGAAGTCTACCATTGTAACCATTTCACTTGCCACTTGTTTGCCAACATTGTGCGCTGCTACAGAGCCGCCTAGTACAATGTCTGCTTCTACAGTATGGCCTACGGCCTCATGAGCTAGCATACCAGCAAGGTTAGGGTGTAAGATACATTTTTTTAGGCCTGCGTTTGTGTACACACCTTCACGCTTTTTCATTAGAGATTCGTATAGGCTGTTTATCTGTGGGAGAAACTCTGCTGGGTCTGTAAACCATTCGTCAAAACGGCCAAAGCCGCCAAGTGGTTGATATAGTTCTACAGGTACACCGTCGCTTGTGTCTGCTGCCATAATTACATAAACCATGCTGCGGGGCTGGAAGAAGTGGCTGTCTGCACCGTCGCTTACAGCCATTAGCTTTTCGATGTCTAAACACTGCGCACTTACTGTACGGCTGGATAGGTTTTTGCATTTTTTCACGACCAAATCGTCCAAAGCTTTTACAAAGTCAATTATCACACTTTGGTTAATAACGTCGCCAGGGATGGTTTTTAGGCCAACATTTCCGGGGGTTGCACTTGGCAGTGGTGGTTTGCCTTTGTTTATGCGCTTGTCCATAAATAGTGCGTTGTCTGTCGCAGCTTGAAGAACGTTTTTTACAGCGTCGTTGCTATACTCTGCACCGGAAGCAAAGCCAAAAGTGCCGCCTTTGTATACCCTGGCAGACACGCCGCCTTCAGATGCTTGGTTGTTACCCGTCATGTTGCCAGCCACAATGGCCACCCTACGGGTAGAATTTACTTGAGCTCGTAGCTCTGTGTAATCTTTGAATGCGCCTTTGTGGGCAGTCAGTAAATTTTGTAGCATATATAATCCTCCTATAAATTAATATCTTCCATAAGTTTTTGCCGTTTCGATCATAGCGAATAAGTTTTCATCTGGCACATCACGCCCGCATTGGTCGCCAGTGGATAGTATAAAACGCCCGCCTTCCGCTGCATCGTCTATAGCTTGTTTAGATGCATCAATTACATCTTGAACACTACCATATAGCATAACAGATGTAGTGTTAAGGTTGCCTTTTAGCACCAGTTTATGCCCATACAACCGCTTTAACTCTTTCAAATTGCAATCCCCCATGGGTGGAATTTCTAACGGGTCAATAATTGTGAGGTCTGTTTCATTAGCACATATTTCTACCATGGTAGCTTGCGGCCCACAAGAATGTATTTGAGAAGGTATGCCAGCTTGCTTACATAATGCCGTTACATGTTTAACAATAGGCAATGCAAGCTCACGAAAAATTGCTGGGGATTGGAACACTAAACTACCCGAGCCACCCGTAACTATAAAATCTGGCTTATGCTCTAAAGACATTAACTTGTTAAAGCGTCTGGTGTAGTATTCGATTGCGTTGTCACGAATTTGATGGTATTTTTCCGGGTTGTCGTAATAGTCTAAAATCGAAGCATCATTATGAAGCAGCATGGATGTTCCGCACATTACGCCAACCAAGCCCTTGTCACCCATTTCCTCCTTCACCAGTTTTAGTAGAGCTTCCCCTTTTGGCCACTCCTTTACACCTTCTACCAATTCGTATTTATCCGGAATATCGGATAGGCCAATTAATGAAGGGGAGAGACCATAGGTTGGCGGGTTGTCTATATAATATACAGTAACGGTGTTTGCCCACTGGTACTTACTAAGTGCTTTGCGGAAGCGTTGTGTAACAATGCGTTCTTCGTTTTTAAAGACAATTGCTTCTGTCCACTCGTGGTCTACTTCACCCAAGTCTTCAAACTGAATTTGTGCATAGCCATCCATTAAGGAGTCGAAGCCGAAATACTTTACGCAATCTAAATAAGCTTTCCAAATTGGTGGGTCTTGGTATAGATACATGTCCCAGAATGGTTTGCCGGTTAAACGGGCAGGTATCATATTAGATGTGTCTGGCGCAACGGGAACATGGTCTGGGATTTTGCCGTTTATTACGGTAAGCAAGCGTTCTCTAGATGTCATGTTTGCACTTCCTTTCATTAGTGTAGCTATTGCCTTTTAGTGTAACATAATCTGCACTATCTAGCTATATTTTGAATATGTAAATCTTACTTAAAAAAAAGCCACTATAAACATTGACGAATTAGACGTCGATATTTACAGTGGCTTTTGTTTGTTTTTTGTTGAAACGCCATTTACCCCCTGTTACCACAATTCGAGTTCGTGTCAATGGAAGTATTCATATCATACAATATTTTGGAACTATACACAAGAGCACTATATTTGCATTATCCCAAGCTTTTAGTTAAAATGTACGGTAATCAAACCTAAGGCGGTACACCCATGCTATTACAACTAAGAGACATAGAAAAATCTATAGGCATAGAAGAAATCCTTAACAACGTGTCTTTTATAATAGAAGAAAAAGAAAAAGTTGCACTTGTAGGAGTAAACGGCGCAGGCAAAACCTCCGTGTTTAGGCTACTAACTGGGGAATGGGTTGCCGACGGCGGGTCTATAACCAAAAGCACAAGCCTACGCTTGGGCTACTTGCCCCAAATGACAAACGAAGAAATTACAGCCGCAACCAGAACCGCAGTAGATTCCGACGAAAACTTGCTAACTTTATACGACTCCTTAGACCAAGTTTTCGACCCGCTAAAAAAAATGGAAGTAGAAATGCGTGAGCTTGAAGTAAAAATGGCCAACCTCACAGGTTTAGACCTGGAAAGTGCATTAAAACGCCATGATAAGTTAAATACCCAGTTTGAAGAGGCGGATGGCTACGAAGCCACAAGCCGCTTAAAAGGCGTTCTCCGTGGCCTAGGCTTCCCAGAGAGCCAGTGGCAGCAGCCTTTTGGCAGGCTTTCGGGTGGAGAAAGAACCCGTGCACTTTTAGGCAAGCTTCTGTTAGAGCGTACGGACCTTCTTCTATTGGACTAGCCCACAAACCATTTGGATATAGAAAGTGTTGCATGGCTAGAAGAATACCTAAAAAACTTTCCCGGCGCAGTACTGCTGATTTCACATGACAGATATTTCATGGACAGAGTTGTTACAAAAACTGTAGAAATTGAAAACAAAAAATCCGTAGTATATAACGGTAACTACAGCCATTTTATAAAGAAAAAAACCACAGACCGTGAGATAGCTAAAAAGCATTACGCAGAAAATCAAAAGGTAATAAAACATCATCAAGAAGTTATAAAAACTTTGCGCTCTTATAGCACCGAAATGTTTATAAAGCGCGCCCAAAGCCGGGAAAAACTCTTGGAGAAAATAGATAAGGTGGACAAACCGCTAGAAGACCCGGCTACAATGCGTCTTCGTCTTACCCCAAGGCTAAACTCCGGAAACGATGTGCTAACGGTAGAAGGGCTAACTATGGGTTTTGGTGGCAAAACTCTATTTGCAGACCTTAGTTTTGAAATGAAAAAAGGCGATAAAACTGCATTAATAGGGCCAAATGGCGTGGGCAAAACTACATTAATAAAACTGCTGGTAGGCCAGCATACCCCACAAGCTGGGCATGTGCGGAAAGGTGTAAACGTGCGCATCGGCTATTATGACCAAAACACCGCCCTTTCGGAAGAAAAAACAATTTTTGAGGAAATGGCAGACACCTACCCCCGCATGGGTCAGACGGAAATACGTACTACGCTTGGCGCATTCATGTTTATAGGTGACGACGTGTTTAAACCCATAGCTGCCCTTTCCGGCGGGGAGCGAGGGCGTGTGCAGTTGGCAAAAATAATGCTAGCAGGCGCAAACTTTCTTGTACTGGACGAACCTACAAACCATTTGGATATATTTTCGAAAGAAATTTTGGAAGATGCGTTGCGTGAATTTAAGGGTACACTTTTGTACATTTCCCACGACCGCTACTTTATTAACAATACCGCCACAAGAATACTGGACTTAACCCCTACCGGACTGGTATCATATACAGGTAATTACGATTATTATGTGGAAAAAAAGGCTGCATTATTGGCAACTGGGCATTTACCTGGCACAGTGGAGCTAGCACAAGCTCAAAGCACCACCACACAAAAAGAAGAACGGCAGCGAAAAAAAGAGCAAGACGCCGCCGCCCGCCGTAAAAAATCACGTATAGATAAGCTAGAGAAACAAATATCAGAAACAGAATTAGAAATTTCCCAGTGTGATGTAAAATTAGCAGACGATGAGATAGGCCGCAATACGGAACTGGTACAAGAGATTTTTGCAAGAAAAATGGAATTGGAAGAGTTGCTAATTAACTTGTATGAAGAATGGGAAGAAGCGCAATAGCTAAGTAAATATGAAAGCCGACTATCCCGGTACTGTCCCCCCTCCGAAGGAGGGGAATAAGAAATTCCCCTTCCTTAGAGGGGTGCCCGATGCGGCGTAGTGAACGAAGTAAACGTTTCCCGCGCCGAGGGCGGGGTAGTTAACTTCACGTCAAGAGACAAGGAGCAAAAAACAATGAAATCAAGAAGCATAATAGACATTTTACACTGGATTTTAGGCATGTTTTTTAACTTCGCAATTGTAATTGTCGTTGGTATTGCAGTATATTTTATAACAATACGTGGCTTTGAATTTGGTGAAACTCTGGCAGCAGATTTTACCGCTTCCGGGGATGATTACGAATTCCCATTTATTCTTGACCAAGATACCCCTGCTTCCGAGGTAGCTCGTGAGCTTGAATACATGGGTGTTATAAGCAATCGGTTCCTATTCAACCTGGAGTTGTTTTTGATGGGTGGAGTTAGAACATACGAGGCTGGTACTTACACCCTTAACCGCAGTATGTCCTACAGAGAAATACGCCGTACATTAGGTGGTGGTGTAGCACAAGGTCAAGCACAAGAAGAGGAAATAAGAATCCCAGAAGGCTGGACAATTAAAGATATGGCAGACTACTTCGAATACCGAGGTTTTTTCACTGCAGAGGAGTTTATTTATGTTGCCACCTACGGGCATTTTAGCTTTTCTTTTCTTATGAATCTACCGCAGGATAGGCCTAATGGGCTTAAGGGTTATCTTTTTCCGGATACCTATCGTATACCTGCTAACCCCAGCCCAGGAGATATCATAAGCCGTATGCTACGCCAGTTCGACCGGGTTTTTGATGCAGAGCTACGAGACCAAGCCTATGAAATGGGCCTAACTATAGACGAAGTTGTTGTAATGGCATCAATTATAGAACGCGAAACGCGTCTTGCTAGCGAACGTCAAATGGTTAGCGGAGTTATTCACAACCGCATGGCAATTAATATGAACTTGGACATGTGCTCTACTGTTGCATATGTGCTTGACGTACCACGAGACAGGTTATTGCTTTCAGACTTGCAAATAGACTCTCCATTTAATACCTACATGCACTCCGGTTTGCCAATCGGGCCTATTTCAAATCCTGGCGAAGCAGCTATCCGTGCAGTGTTAGACCCTGTCGACCATGATTATTTATTTTTCGTATTGTACGATTTCGAGACAGGGCAGCATTTCTTCGCTAGAACATGGGATGAGCATGATGCGGCAGACCAAAGAGCAAGAGCACGGCAGTAAAATGCAATTTAGACAACAGGCGAGGCGAACGTAGTTCGCCCCTACAAGTGGCGTAAATACAACGTTTCAACCGTAGGGGCGAACCGCGTTCGCCCGTTTTTTAGGCTTAGTTATACTTAAAAAAGAGGAGAATGACACATGGCAATTCCAACTTACAAAGGCGAATTTATTGAATTCATGGCACGCTCTGGCGTATTAACATTTGGCGAGTTTACAACGAAAAGTGGCCGCCTAAGCCCATACTTTGTAAACACAGGTAACTACCGCACCGGCGCACAAATGGAGAAGCTGGGCACTTACTACGCATCCTGCTACATGGATAACATAGGCACTGCGGTAGACATACTATACGGCCCAGCATATAAAGGAATTCCACTTGTAGTAACAACTGCCACAGCACTTTACCGCAACTTTGGGCTAGACATTCCCTTCTGCTTTAACCGAAAAGAAGCAAAGACTCATGGAGAAGGCGGCCTTATTATAGGCCAAAAGCCAGCACAGGATAGTAATATTGTTATAGTTGAAGATGTCGTAACCGCAGGAACGGCCCTTAGGGAAACAATAGAGATATTAAAAGATGTAACTGGCTCTGCAAGTGGCGTAAAAATAGAAAGCTTGATTATACAAGTAGACCGGATGGAGCGTATAACGGGGCATCTGTCCGCTGTTCAGCAAATTCACCAAGATTTTGGTATTAAGGTACACCCAATTGTAACGGTACGGGATATAATAGAGCATCTATACGGCCGAGAAATTGACGGACAGGTGTTAATCGATGACGCTATGAAGAGTAAAATAGAGTTATATCTTGAGGAATATGGGGCTGCAGTTTAAGCATAGGTTTATAGTCAAATGCCTATAACATAGTAATAATGAAATTCAACCGGTTGGGCTCCAATTGGTTGAATTTTATTATTATGTCAAGAAATTTCTAGAGCGTGTTCATCCTTGCTGGTATACAGATTTACGAGCTGATTTTTCGCTAGGGCGTGTTCCCACTACGCAAGCACGCATCTTTGCGTCTGATATTTCCGCTATTTTGCGCATCTTCCTCCTTGCGTACTTCTAGTACGTTGCGTCGTCAGCCGCACAAATTAGCGAAAAATCAGCTCGCTTGTTGGTTGCTTGCAACCAACTATCTGCGCACTTGCGTAGTGGGAACACGCCCTAGTTTTTGGATGTGACGACGCAATGTAAAGAGAAAAACAGTAAACGCTATATTCATCGTATCATGTTCGTCGTATTAATAAACAAAAAAAGTCAAATAGTGACAGAATATAATTACATAACATGTTAGCATTAAGTTATAGACATAAAAACTATTACACAACAGCAAGTATATTGAAAGCGGCTCTGTTTTTAATATAAGCTATTGTGTTCCAAGGAGGATTTATTTTGGAAAGGGAAAACAAGAAAGACTCAAAGCTTCGTTTAGACAAAATAATTGGGCTAAACATTAGAAGAGAACGGACTCTTCGTGGGGTATCGCGGGAAGAGCTAGCATCAATGTTGGGGTTAACAATTAGTCACCTTGGTCTGATAGAACGAGGCGAGAGAGGGGCTACAAGCGTAGTTATAGAAAAGTTGACAGAGACATTTAAAGTCTCAATTGACAACCTTTTCAAAGAGCATACACGCACTTCTTTAAGACGCAATAAAGAGAATAGAGCGCCACTACCAGATACCCTTAAAAACAGAATAACCACCTTGGCTGCCCAATTATCAGATGCAGAATTGATAGTATTGGAGCACACAATTACAGGTATACTTTCTATGCGCAAGTTTAATAAATTAAGTGAAGAAGTTGAAGAGTAATATCCTGTACTATCTCGTGTTTAAACCTTAATCCTTCGATATGTAAGCTATATCGTATAGCTAAATATTGTAATGGAAGTAATTGCATTGTGGCATTTTGTCGTAATATATGAAAAAAATAAGAAACTTCCGACATTTTTGTTGATTTGTATTTAAAAAAATAGCACTTTGAGAAGTTAGAAGACTAACAACTTGAAGTGCTATTTTTTATTTGTTAGGTAATTGCTCTGTAATTGGGTTACAGCCTGCTGGTAAAAAGCGGCAATGGCCACTTTTTGGAACGGCACTTTTTTGTATAATTTCATGGATTTTACGACAAATTTTCGACATTGAACAATTGTGTGCTAAATTATTACACTTGCAAAACAAGCGCCAAAACCCCCAAATGTAAAGGATAAGCCACATAAAACAGCCACTTCAGCCCATACCCACGCTTGCCATTATAAAACGCTACTAACACAACTGACACAAGCTTCGCAGGAATCATTGCCCACCACATACCTGAAATAGACGAAAAACCACTTTCAAATGCGTATCTAAACATCCAGTTGAACTGATACAAGCAAACAGTAGCCATAGTCACAAGTGGTAGTATTTTATAGGTGGCTTCATGTCTTCCATTGCCAAAGTTTTTATAAAGGTAAAAGTCCTTGCATCGTACTACATACATAATAAAAATAAACACCACGCCATATGCGCCGTAATCGCTGGAAAATACATCTTCTGCCAGCCAAGCAAACACAAACAATGCAGCGATAACAACTACAGCAGAATAGATCTTACCTCCAATAGCCGGTAATTTTTTATATACCGTAATTGCCGCCCCACCAAAAAATAATGTGTAAAAAATATTGGTATTTTCTAAAAAATTAACATTGGGGAAGTCTGTACCTTTTAGTGCCCAGCCGAAAACAGGTTGAGAGATAATTGCAAAAACAAAAAGCCGTGCAAGAAATTTACCATGGCTTTTTGTATGCCTAAACCCCTCTGCTAATAAAAACACAAAAATAGGAAACGCAAGCCGTCCTATAACACGGAACTCAAAACCAAATGTATCTGGGAAAGCCGCCCCTATATGGTCTATTATCATGGTGATAAGGGCAATTAGTTTTAAGGCAAAGACATTCATGTTGTTTCTCCTAACATGCGCACCAAGTCCGCAAACTGGAAAATGTTTAGTGCTTCCCCTCGGACTTGGGGGTTGAGTCCGCAGTTTTCTAGTTTATTAGCTAAATCTTCCTTTCCATTTCCAAAACCAGCGAAGTCTAAGGTATTAACCAATGTTTTACGCCTGTGGTTAAATGCCGCATGTATAACTTTGAACAATACATCTTTATCTGCATCCACTCTTGGGCTGGATAATATCTGTAAGTGTACCACAGCAGAATCTACTCCCGGCCTTGGCATAAAACAGTTAACAGGCACATATGCCGCAATGTTAACATTAGCATAATACTGTACCGCAAGAGTTAATGAGCCATAATCTTTTGTGCCAGGGGATGCGGCCATGCGCTGTGCTACTTCTTTTTGTATCATTACGGTTATGGAGTTTATTGGTAGGCCGGATTCTAAAAGGTACATAATCACCGGAGTTGTGATATAGTATGGGAGGTTGGCAACAATTTTAATGTTATACTTTGTAAAGGGTGCAAGTATTCCGTGCAAATCTATCCGCAAAATATCACCTTGTACAATTGTTATGTTATCGTTAGTAAACTGACTTTCCAAAACCGGGATAAGTTGTTTATCTAACTCCACAGCCACAATATGACCTGCACGGCTTACAAGACCTTGAGTAAGCCCACCAATGCCCGGGCCAATTTCTAGCACAAGGTCGTTACTGTTCACATCCGCCGCATTAAGGATCTTATCCAAAACGTGGCTGTCTACCAAAAAATGTTGGCCTAATTTTTTTTTGGCCGCAAGGCCGTGTTTTTCTACAACTTCACGTACTCCGGCACGAGTTGTTAAATGTCTATCCAAGTTCTTATTGTTAATGAGAAACACCTCCACAAATATTCACAACGCTAATAACTATATTATACTACACTGTCCATTGGGAGTGTAGCATAAAAGTGGTTCTGCTATATGTTTCGTGTAAAGCAATTTTCCAGCAAACAAAAGAAGGAAATGATATCAATGAGCATACTAGGCTATATTTTCCCACCGTTACTTGGCGGTATTATAGCGCTTTCCACCAACTGGCTGGCTATAAAAATGTTATTCCGCCCCCACAAGGCCAAATATGTATTTGGTATACAGCTCCCATTTACCCCGGGGCTTATACCAAAAGAGCGGAGTCGCCTAGCAAAAAAATTGGCAGAGGCTGTTAGCACTCGCCTTCTTACGCCGGAGGTTTTGGCGGCAGAGCTTTCTAACCTGTCAACTTGGCCTTTGCCGGATATGACTGTTGGCCAAGCTTTGTTATCTGTTGGAATAGACATTGAAAATGCAGCACCCGTGGCCAAGCACTTGAAAATTATGTCCGACAAATTTCTACTGAATGCGCTAGGGGCTGCTTCCAACATAACAGAACTTAACCCAGGACTAGATGAAAAATTGGCAGCATTAACCTATAAAATTATAGATGATAACCTGGGCACCATCACTAAAATATTTATTTCTAAAGAAAAAATTTACACAAGCATAAAAAATAATGTTTTTGCATATTTGTCCAACCCAGAAAATTATGAACAAATACAGCAACATCTCCACAACTGCATAGATTCTCTGCTTTCGGGTGTTTCGCCTATTACCAAAAACTTTTTTGAAATTAATATAAAAGAAAGCCTAGAAAACTTTTTGTATGAACAAAAGCATGTAGTTGCCCACGTATTGGAAATAGTAGCATCATATATTGCAAAAAATATATCAATACAATCCATGATAGAAAACAAGCTGGATGCATTTAATGTTGCGGAAGCAGAAAAACTAATATTGAGTGTTGCCGGACGAGAGTTGCGTATGATAGTTTGGCTTGGTGGGATTTTGGGGTTTGTTATTGGCACTATTATGCTATTAATCTAAGACAGGGGTGCAAACATGCGTATTTTTTGGAAACAATTACTGCTTTATCTGGGTACACTTGTAATTAGTTTTGTTTTGCTCGCACTAGTCTTAACCCAAGGTATCAGAGGTTTTCTTACAGAGCAAAAAATTGCGGAGCTTACTACTCTTGCACAAAGGGTTGCTCATTCTATGGAAAATTTATGGCAGTACGGTGGCATATATAATATCTTTATTTTAGAAACGGAAATACGGAATATACACCAATATACCGACTCTGCTGTTATGATAATTGATAATAGATACGAAGTTATTGTGCGCCATGGTTTTGAGGCAACACTACCAGATGTTGCAGCGCTAGCCCCCCTTATGTACGGCGAAGTAGTTGCAGTTATTGGCACTGCAGACACTCCCGCATTTGCGCCACTTTTAGTTGTTGGTTACCCTTTTTGGTTTGATGGCCAAGTCTGGGGTGCAGCACTTGTGGGTTTTTCTATGGAAGAATTAGAAAATGCAATTTCCGAAATGTATCGTATAACCCTTATAGCCCTTGCCGGGATTGGTTTTTTTGCCCTTATTTTAATTTATATGTCCAGCAGGGCAATTAGCCGCCCGCTTAGGCAGGTGAACGAGGCTGCCAGCGTTATTGCTGGTGGCGATTTCGATAAACGTTTGCCAGTTCGCAGTAAAGATGAAATAGGACAACTAGCAAAAGAGTTTAATCGTATGGCGGAAAGCTTGCAGCAGCAAGAACGTATTCGCAGAGAGTTTATAGCCAATTTGTCCCATGACATGCGCTCACCGTTAACGTCTATGAGGGGTTTCTTAACGGCTATCAGTGACGGAACCATTTCCCCAGAGCAGCAGCCACATTATTTGAATATTGTAATGGACGAATCTGAAAGGCTAATAAAGCTTTCCAATAATATTTTGGATATTCACCGCATACAAGATGCAGAAGTGGAACTGACTAAAATAGAATTTGATATAAACGACCTGATTCGCAAAACAATTTTGGGATTCCAGCAGCGTGCACTGGACAAACGCATTATGATAACAAGCCACTTTGCCCATCCTATTGACATTGTAAATGCAGACGAAGAAAAAATTGGCCGTGTTATGTACAATTTAATAGACAACGCTCTAAAGTTTACCCCAGAAGAAGGGGAAATTACGGTAGAAACCACAGTAACTGCCGCAACGGGCAAAATCGCAATTTCCGTTGCAGATACAGGCCGTGGTATGACAGAAGAAGAGCAACAACGAGTTTTTGATCGTTTTTATAAAGGTGACCCATCCCGTAACGAGGACAAAATGGGTAGTGGCCTCGGGCTTTCTATTGTAAAAGAGTTTGTTAGGGCTCATGGGGAATGGGTTACCGTGGAAAGTAAAATTGGAGTGGGTAGTGTGTTTGGGTTTATGTTGGATAGTGTGTAATATTAATTCCAAGATATCAACATTATTTTAGGTTTATGTAAATCTAGCCCCACCCAGGTCAGCCAGGTGGGGTTTTTCTGTAGTTTTATTCTTCTGAAAACTAGATAGCAGAATGGGTAAACACAGCAATTGCGCAAGTAGGGATTACACAAACCGCGCCAAGTGGGTTGCCCCAGAACATACCTTCGTCGTTGTCTATGCCCATTGGGGTCATAACGTCTGTACAGGCACTGCCAACAGGGCAGGCGGGGGGTGCGCCAATGTCTGCAAGAAGTCTCACGCAGTTACAGTCTACAGACAATAGAACGCCTGTAAAGCCATTGCCGGATAAACCGCCGCTAGTGGTAAAAATGGTCACAGTTTGGCCTATATGGCGTAACATGCTCTCACATAAACATTTTAAATGATCTACCATGGTAAACCTCCTATAATATAGTTGTTTAATTACCGCACGAGCCGGAATTAAGGCCCGAATGCAGTACCGAAAAGAGTTGTACACTTCTAGTTTTATAGTATGAGGTTTGGACAAAAATGTGCATGATACAAGTTCTTCTTATGCATAACAAATATTCCTTACATTTTGCCTCGTATTTTCAATGATATTGAGGGATATTGGTTGTGTTTCGTAACAGAAATACTATATACACGATGTGAAATAAGATATAGGATTCTAAGAATAAAAAAGCTACTATAAATGTTGACAGTGTTATCATCAATATTTACAGTAGCTTTTATTTATTATTTTGTAAAATCGTACTTACCCCCTGTTACCACAATTCGGCTTCGTGCCAAAAAAAGTGACGATATTATACGATGTTTTATTGCTTTTAACAAGATTTTGTTTTTATATAAAAATATTCTCGCTAACGTCATCTCATAAAGAATAATAGAATAACACGAAATTTGTATTGCTTGGCACATGTATGTTACAAGGACACTTACCGTACTAAAATCAACTTGCATAATATGCTAGATTATGTCAATATACATAATAATATATCAGTTCACGCATTTTATGTCGAAGGGGCAGATGTTACTATGTTGGAAACAATTATACTTACCGTAGCAGCAGCAATTATCGAAAACTCTTTTGTTAAAGGTATTGAAGTCGTTAGTTCAAATAGAAAACGAAAAGCATATGAAAACGAAATTAAGAAGCTCTGCCGCAATAAATTAAATGCATATGCAGATACAACTCTTGACTCCGGAGCTTTTCATAATTATATAGCTTCGAAAAAGTTCAAGAATTTTCTATGTAAGTTTTTTACTGTTTCATACGACGGCAAATGTGCTAGCAGTTTAATAGAATCATTTGTTGATGACGCACACAAAAATGCACCATCTTGCGACCGCATTCAAATAAGGCAGTTTTTCAGCTCAATTGACGTATTGTATACAGAATATTTGCATAAAATACTTAATGAGAATCCTAGTTTGTCCGCACTATGGGGCTTGATATCTCGAAATAATCGTATGGTTTATAAAAAAGTGTACGAGAGTGAGGAGAATCAGAAAAGATATATGGATGCTTTATTTACACCCAAGCAGCTTGGCGCGCGCACGGATCTTAAAAGTTATCATAATAGCTGCATAAACGAGTATTCAAAAATTAGTTTTACCGGCATATCCGGTGCGGAAATGAAAGCACCTAAAAATGAAAACATTAGCCTGTATGTAGAGAATCACTTTCAAATAGCACCGGAATATTTAATGACTTCCTATGCACAAAGTCATGCAAGAAAAAGCAGTGACGACTTACGCCGTGCAGATTTATCTAACTTCTATTTAAAAAACATTGGTGAAATATTTAATTTATCAAACAGGATAGTATTAGTTGGCGGTGCCGGTTACGGAAAAACGACAAATGTAAACTATTTGTTTTGCAAATATAAAGAGTTGTTTAATCAAGATATTTTGCGCATTAAAATTAACTTAAAAGACTATTCTGGCCAGTTTGAAAGTGGTAAGCACGTGTTCGACTTTCTTGCGGATGAAGTAAGGAAAAAAACGCCTCGTAGCAAGCAAAATAATATTGACACTACAATTTCAGAATATTTGGACAGCGGCAGTGCTTTAATAATATTTGATGCATTAGACGAAATAACAAGTGAATCTGTAAGGGAAAAAGCACGGCAAGAAATAAGCCATTTTGTTGATATGTATTACCTAAATAAGTTCATTATAACTACTCGTGAGGTTGGTTACTTACAACATAGGTTTGACGAGAGTTTCCTCCACATTAGAATTTGCCCTTTTAATCCCGAGCAAATTAAACAATATGCAAATGCATGGTATACCTTAATTAACTTAGAAGTTGCAAAGAAGAGAGGCTTTAAAACCAAGCTAAAGACTTTTTATTTAAATTTTAAGCAAGAAGTGAAGAGAGCAGGTTGTCATGAGCTTATAAGCAACCCTATAATTTTGGTTTTAGCGTTAATTATTTTTTATAACGAGGAAAATCTGCCTCACAAACGAGTAAAATTTTACGAAAAATGCATTGATACATTTCTTAATACAAGAGAAAGGCTTAGAGGCACATTTCAAGATCTTGATAAAATAGAGAATATACTTTGCGACGACTCGATACTACCTAAAATAGCATACTACCGCCACAAAGAGTTGGAAACAATCAAGAATTACAGCTTCACAAAACAAGAAATTAAAAAGTTTATATTTAAAGCAATTGACGTACAGGATACACGCAACTGGGTTAAAGTGGTTGATTTATTTACCAAATATATTGTTGAAAGAACTGAATTAATAAGTGAGGTAGATAAAGATATTTACGATTTTACACACAAAACATTTGGCGAATACTTTTTAGCATGTTATTTTGCAAAAAATCTTGAACCCGCTGATTTAGCAGAGCATATAAAAAAATGGCTTGGCGACTCTAATAAAGATGAAGCGGCAAAATTAATTATAGAAGTTGTTATCGAACGTAATCAAGCACAACACCACGAAGCTGTGATGAATATGTTGATAGATACAGTAGAAGAGCTTCATACGCAGGAAGATGTGGAGTTTGATATGTTCAATAAGAGTGAAGTGAGGAGTCAAGCAACTCACTTTTTAAGCATTCTTTCAGACTTATCAGCTTCTGGTATGCTTACAGCAAAGTTCAGCGATAAACTATACAACTTGTTAACCAAATACCCTAACCTAATACATCATTCATCTTTTCATGACATTCTTCATTATGATACCACTCGCCTTATAAATTTTAGTGCAGAAAAATACAAAAATGACAAAGATATTGTTACAGTAATTAACCGTTTCTATAACATCTCGGAACTTTTTTTCGTGTTTTTACCTGATGATGAGGAATCAATGCGCATGACAAAGCATTTTATCGATACACATAAGATAAATACTAAAACATCGCAAATATTAAATGCGATCCTATTGTCACATGACTACATGGAAACAATACCAATAGAAGTTGATTTCCGGAAGTTAATTCAGTCGTTTAAAAAAGATAGCAGGCTGTTTAATTCACCAGAGGCATTTAACGCTGTAATTTGTCGGCTTTGTTGCGACACCTTAAATAGTATATATGTGAGTGCTGCATTTATAACAAGCTTCAATATAATTGAAAATACTACATTGGCAGACTTTATTAATAGTGACGGACTTAGTACATTGGTAGTAAATCTACTCACCGATAGTAAATGGTTTGCATTAAACATCTTAGCTCTATCAAAAAGTGCAAAGCCTTCTGTAACTTTTTTCTTAAATCACCGTCTTAGAATTTGTGCAGTGATGGAACTTGAAAAATACGATGATAAAAGCGTTGCCAATTCTATGTATAACAAAGTGGAGCATAACAGATTATTGTTACAGTCTTTATTTAACTGCAATACTTATGAAGAATTCTTACAACAAGTCAAAGAAAACAATGTGTACGATTCTGTTTACGACACCCTTTATAAAGATTGTTACACTTATGCAAGTAAGAAACTCGCACAACAAAAGTTGATAAAAGAACAGCATGAAAAATTACGCCCTTTTTAACCAATATGGAATATAGTCATTTAACCCGAAAACACCCACGCATAACTTGTAAATTTTCCGCAATGCTGCGTCGCTAAAAACCTTGCGCACTCCCAGTGTCCTGCGGCTCTCAGCTCCTTGCCTTGCAAGAAATTTCCTGCGTTGTGCGTATGCGTCTTCAAGTTAAATGACCATAACATAATATCACCAATACAATATTTGAAGAAAAATATGTACATGATGTATGCATCAAGTATGTAAAACTAACAATTAATAAGCCACTGTAAAGATTAACAGCATTTGCGCTAATATCTACAGTGGCTTTTGTTTACTTTTCGTTAAAATCCTATTTACCCCCTGTTACCACAATTCGGTCTTGCGTCAAAAGAGGTTGCAATATTATACAATGTTTTGGATGTAATCACAATACCCTACATCAATTGCACACGACAAACGCATGAAAGGTTTTAGCGTTGCAGACTGGAATCATTTTGCGGAATTCACTTCCGCAAAATGTAAAATTGGCGGCCGGGAGCATAGCGACGACGTCTTTTATCGAACGACAAACGCTTCATGCGTTTGTCGTGTAGCATGTTATTTATATCTGTCTTTATTTTGTGATATATAGTAAACTACAATGTACTGGCAAACAAGGAGGACGGCTTATAATGGACATATTAGTAATTCACGGCTCACCAGGCTGCGGCAAAACTACCATATGCAAGAACTTGCACGAGATTCTAAAATCTCCATGGTTTGAGTTTGGCTGGATACCGGAGTTTACGCACTTAAACCCTCACACCAAAATCCTCCCTAAAAAAGAAGAGCAACTTGTGTTTGAAAATCTTATTCTTGTGGCCAAAAACTACATCCAACATTGCTTTGAAAATATTTTACTTTCAGACTTGCAAGATATTAGGATGCTGGACATTCCCACAATCTTCGCCCAAAATTCATATGCAATCATTACACTCTATTCCGAATGTGACGCAACAATAAAACGGCGGATACTTGAACGAGACAGCGGTAATGCGTACAAAAATTTCAAGCAAGCCGCCACAATTAATGGTATGATAAAATCCAGAAAGCGGCTTCCAAACGAATACAGGCTCCGGTGCGACAACCAAACAGTGGACGAAATTACCGCACAGGTGTTAGAGATAATAAAATCCCACAAGTCCGGCATTGCATTTGATGTAAACCAATACAATCCTGCTCACTATTTTTCATATTTTGATGAAAACGGGCAATATATCTGAGGAGAAGACATATGTTGCTTGGAACACTTTGCTATGTAGAAAAAAACGACACATATCTAATGCTTCACCGAATAAAAAAAGAAAATGACATCCACAAAGGCCTGTGGGTTGGGCTGGGCGGAAAATTTGAGCCAGGCGAATCCCCAGAAGACTGTGTAATGCGTGAAGTGTACGAAGAAAGCGGTCTTAGCATTCAAAACCCGCAACTACGCGGTATTTTAACTTTCCCGGGCTTTGCTAACGAAGAAGACTGGTACGTATTCCTATTTACAGCTACAGAATTTACCGGCGAGTTAAAAGAATGCAAAGAAGGCAAACTCGCTTGGATAGACAAAAGCAAACTAAATCAATTACCCATGCACGCCGGAGATAAATATTTTCTAGAATGGGTAGACCGGCATGACGGCATATTTTCTGCAAAATATATTTATAAAGAAAATGTGCTACAGGATTACAAAGTCGTTTTTTACTAAGAATATAATGGGGATGATAACTTGATTCCACTACCTGAGATATTTTTACAACAAATGCAAGCCCTACTTCAACCAGACGAGTTTAGGGCTTTTTGTAATTCCTATAATAACCCGACAGTTCGAGGGTTGCGCTTCAACAAGCTAAAAATATCTACGCAGAATGTCGAAAAATTTAAATTGCCCATAACCTATAAAGTCCCATGGTGTGCAGAAGGCTATACCTACCCGGCCACAGAACGCCCTGCTAAAAATCTCTTCCACCACGCTGGGTTGTTCTACATTCAA
>Ga0123355_10000646_pt1 | contig 47201 bp, 45 predicted proteins | sample TergutEmb28metaG_3_FD_89872 | JGI IMG/M metagenome (GOLD analysis project Ga0123355, IMG submission 89872) | Embiratermes neotenicus P1 segment gut microbial communities from Petit-Saut dam, French Guiana - Emb289 P1 | ecosystem: Host-associated > Arthropoda: Insects > Digestive system > Gut ...
CTGACCACGCCACGATATTCGGCATCGCCACCTTGCGCTGCAATCTGACATTCGGCGGAGTAACGATGGTCTGCTCGCGATTGTCGGCTTCCCGGGGAACGGAAATGATGGGCTGGCGCGAAAACTCAGGGTCGGCTTTCTGGGGGCGGGCACCGGGCTCGGTGCGCGTGTCCAGCGGTGGGAGATATTCGGAAGGCTGGTAGTAGACCACTTGTGAGTGGTCGAACGTGGTCGCAGGTACCAGGCGCGGCTGCAGGGCGAAAAGATGCGCGAGACCAACCACCAGTGCCCCCGCGATGAGGTGATAGATGCCGGATTGGAAAAATCTCTTCCAAGGCAGGCCCCGTTTCACAAATACATCGGGCCAAAAATCCGCCGGAGCGGATTCGAGGTCTAAGGTGTCCAGACGGCTGGGAAAAACCAGATCGCGCAAATTGCTGAAAAAAACTCGCGGACGCGACGGCAGGTCCCACAACAGTCGGGGAGAGGTGGCGGCGTCCAAGCTTTCAACAGCGCGAGGAACGGCGGACATGATCTTTATAGTAGATGCAGAAAAGTCATTTGGCATAGCTGGTTAGGACATAAATCGCTCCGTCAGGAGAGCGTGGCGATTTTCGAGCGCTTCTCGGTCAGGGTCAGCCGGGTAAAGCATTTATAATCATGGGCTCGGCATCTTGCCGCAATTCCTACTGTAAGGACCTACTTTGCTCGATTTCTTAGGAGATTTACGCCGCACCCACATGTGCGGAACACTGAGGGCGTCTGACGCCGGAAACAAAGCTGTACTGATGGGCTGGGTGAACAAGCGCCGCGACCACGGCAGCCTGCTTTTCATCGACCTGCGCGACCGCAGCGGGATCACCCAGGTCGTCGTCAATGCCGACCGCGATGCCAGGATCCATCAGCGAGCAGGAGAACTACGCAACGAATACGTCATCGCGGTGATCGGCACGGTGAAGCTGCGCGATGCCAATACCGTCAACCCGAATATGGCAACCGGCGAAGTGGAGCTGGTGGCTGACGAGCTCCGCATTCTCAACGAGTCCAAGCAGCCGCCCTTCCTGCCCTCGGACACGGCTCTGACCAACGAAGAGACGCGGCTGAAGTATCGCTATATCGACCTGCGCCGCGATGCCATGCAGTTCAACATCGAGACCCGGCATAAGGTCGCCAAGACCATCCGCGACTATCTATCCTCGGAGGGATTCTTCGAGATTGAAACGCCGTTTATGACCCGGTCGACGCCCGAAGGCGCGCGCGATTACCTGGTGCCGAGCCGCGTACAGCCGGGGACGTTTTATGCGCTGCCGCAATCACCGCAGCTGTTCAAGCAGATTCTGATGATTTCTGGATTCGACCGCTACTTTCAGATCGTGCGTTGCTTCCGCGACGAAGATTTGCGGGCTGATCGGCAGCCGGAATTCACCCAGATAGATCTGGAGATGTCGTATCCGCAGGCGGAACGCGTGTGGGAAGTGGTCGAAGGATTCCTGCAAGCGGCTTTTCGCGCGGCCGGGGAGGAGATCGCGACTTCGTTCCCGCGCATGGATTATGACGAAGCCATCCGGCTGTACGGGATCGACAAGCCGGATTTGCGGCTGCCTCCGTTTACTGACGTTGGCGAATGCTTTAGTGCCGCCAATCTCGAGGAATTGGCGATCAATACCAACCTGCCGGTGATTGCGATTCGGACGCCCAAGGTCGGTGAGCTGTCGCGCAAGGAGCGCGATGACATTAAACCGATGTTCCACTCCAAAGGCGGCGCACGCGTCTACGAAGATTTCAAACGCATCGCCAACAAATATCCCGAGGCGGCGGCTGCGATTGCGAAAAAGTGCGGAGCCGAGGAGGGAGACCTGATCGTCCTGGTCGCCGGATCGGCAAAGGCCGGGCCGCAGACGGCGCTGCCCGCGCATCGCAAGGTCACTCCGGCGGAACTCGCGATCTATGCATCGGCGGGACTATTGCGGCTGGCGCTGGCGCAAAAGTATGCCGACCGGCACGGCATCTTTAAGAAGACCGGCGATCCCGCGAAAGATTACCGGTTCCTGTGGGTCACCAATTTCCCCATGTTCGAATGGGATGAAGGCGAGAAGCAATGGATGGCGGCGCACCATCCGTTTACCTCGCCGCATGAGCAGGATATGCAGTTGCTTGAGCAAGGAGTCGACTCCGTCAACGATCCGCAATCCACGCTCAGCGCGGTGCGCGCGCTGGCTTATGACGTGGTGCTGAATGGCACGGAGCTTGGTTCGGGCTCGATTCGTATTCACCGGCAGGATATCCAACGGAAGATTTTCAAGGCGCTCGGCATGACGGAAGCAGACGCCAAATCGCGCTTCGGATTCTTCCTGGAAGCGCTCGAGTACGGCACGCCTCCGCACGGCGGGATCGCGCTTGGGCTGGATCGCATCGTCATGATTCTGGCTGGAGCAGAGAGCCTCCGCGAGGTGATCCCTTTCCCGAAGACAGCACGTGCCGTCGATTTGATGTGCGACGCGCCGACGCCGGTGAGCGAGCGGCAATTGAAAGAGTTGGGGATTTCGATCAAGAGGGGAGCAAGCGGGCCTCCCGCCCACGAGAATTAATTGGACTTTGGAGGGTCTATGGACTCCGCCACCTTTTCCGAGCCAGGCCAGGCATTGCCATCGCCACCGTTCGCTCGAGGTGGGGGTGGGCCTTCTTTTGGCCGTCCCCGCAGGGCCCCCGCCGCCGCTCGCTCGACGATGGCTGCTTGCCAGCGATTCGGCTCGTGCCTGCCCCGTAGTCGGAGCTTCAAGTAGTTGTCGGTCAGTGCTTCGGTGAATTCGCCCTCTGCATCGCTTCCGATGACGTTCAGTGTAATCGCTTTCACGGTCTTTCCAATGAAGCAGCCCATGAAGGCCAGCTTCTTTTCCGAGGCCAGCTCGCGCAGGATGCGACTGCGTTCCCGCGCCACCTGCACCGGGACCTGGTTCTTCATTTCTGCCGCGGGAGTGCCGGGCCGCGGCGAATAAGTGAAGACGTGCAGGTATGTAAACGGCAGGTCTTCGATCATCTCGCGCGTGGCCGCGAATTCGGAGTCGGTCTCACCGGGAAATCCCACCATCACGTCAGCGCCGATGGCGGCATCCGGCATGGCCGCGCGGATCTTTTGGATCTTCTCGCGGTAGTGCCACGGGCGATATTTGCGGTGCATCCGGCGCAAGACGGCGTCGCTCGCAGATTGCATCGGGACGTGCGCGTGTTTGGCGATGCGCGGAGAGGAGGCGACCAGCGCGATCAGTTCGTCGGACCAGTCCATGGGCTCGACCGACGAGATGCGGAGCTTCTCGAGAGACGTTTGCAAAAGGATGGCGCGGATGAGCTCTTCGAAGCGCGGCTGCCGGGTAACGGGCTTGGGGCTCCCGGCTTCGGGCTCCAGGAGCCCACTCGGGCTTTGCTCGAAGCCTGAAGCCTGCGACCCAGACCCCAGGTCTCTGCCCCAGCGCCCCAGGTTGATCCCGCTGATCACGACTTCGCGGTAGCCCGCTTCTACCAGCGTGTTGACTTCGCCGATGATGCGGTCCATTGCGAGCGAGCGGCTTTGGCCGCGGACGTAGGGAATGACGCAGAAGGAGCAACGGTTGTCGCAGCCGTCCTGCACTTTGAGGTTCGGGCGGGTGCGTTCGTTGGCCGCATCGAAGACCGGTGCGGCCAGCAGTTCGGTGTGCGCGAAGATGTCGGACACGAAAACCGAGCTTCCTGCTTGCGGCTGCCGGCTTCCGCCGGGATCAGAAAGAGCCGCAAGAGGTATGAATGCAGGGGTCCCAGCGGCAAAAGCCCCTTCGGATAAAACCGACTGTTCCCGAGCGCTCGACGTGCTCGGCCAGCCGGCAGCAGCGGTCCGGACAATTTCCGCGAGGCGATGTTTGTGGGAGTTTCCGATCACCAAGTCCACGCCGGGCAGAGCGGAAATTTCTTCAGGCGCCCGCTGGGCGTAACATCCTGTGACAACGATGCAGGCTTTGGGATTCTGGCGGCTCACTCTGCGGATGGCGGCGCGCGCGTCCTGGTCGGCGCCGGCCGTGACGGTGCAGGTGTTAAGCACTACGACTGAGGCCTGGGTTGTGCTCGAAGCACGAGTCAGCCCCTGCTCTTCGAACTGGCGTTCGAGAGCGGCGCCATCGGCTTGCGTGGCGCGACAACCAAAATTCTCTACAAAAAATCCGGGCACAATTGATGGTAACCCACTTGGCCGGATTCTTGCGCAGGCCGGTAAGTTCGCGGAATCAGGCCGAAGCCTGGGTTCTCCGCGCCTGAAAGCATTCCCGGCAGAACACCGGCCGGCCCTGCGTCGGGCGGAACGGGACGGTCGTTTGTTTCCCGCATCCCGAGCAAGTGGCCTGGGTCTCCACCTTGGTGTACCGGTAGTTCTGTCCCGGCGTTGGGGGCAGGACAGCTACTCGCTTGCTCTTACAGGACTTGCAGCGTTTCGGTTCGTTCTTGAATTGCTTGTCGTGAAAGAAAAGCTGTTCCCCGGCCGTGAAAATAAAGTCAGTCCCACAGTCAACACACTTCAGTACCTTGTCCTGAAATTCCATTGAGGATGGCTCCTTCAGCCCGCTTCCGCGCGCTCACCCGCGAGGAAAGAACAGCCGGTGGCACGGAAATACAGGTCATGTACAACTCCCCCTCTTTACAGCAGCCCTTGGACTCGGCCCGCCACGCGCCTGCAAGGTGCGTGGGTTACAGACTATCGTTAAATGCCGGGAAAATATGGATTATGAGGTCCCTGTTGCAGCTCAACTTGGTGGGGGCCAGATCGAGCAGAGCCGCTCCGGGACGGAGCGGCCCTTTACTGCCGCTAATCCTGTTCTTTGCGTGTCTTTTTTCTCGCTCGTTTACGCGCCAGCGCAGCCTTCACACGCTTTTTTTCGCCGGGCTTCAGGTAGAAGGAGTGTCGCTTGACCTCCTTAATGATGTCTTCCTGCTGCACCTTGCGCTTGAAGCGGCGGAGAGCATTCTCGAGGGATTCCCCCTCTTGAAGCCGTACTTCTGCCAAACCCGATACACCCCCAGACTCGTCCGGATGGACCGAATAGTTATTACAAGGATTTGACTCTAAGTCAAGGGGGTGGCAGCTGAATTTCTTGACAAAAGACCTCAATTATCGACCGAATTGGGTGCCATTTTGCGCTTTTCTCCCGTTTTCTGCCGAACTGCCAGAAAGAACAGGAAGAGGGCACTCGGCCAAAGTTGCAGAAACAGACGGTTTAGCGAGAAACGCAGGTGCCAGTACAGGTCGTAGGGAGTAATGACGTAAATGGCGAAATAGCCGGCAAGAGTGAAGGCCAGGGTCAGCACCGACGCTTGCATATTGTAGCCAGTTCGGGATTTACTCTTGCCGAGGAGTGCGAAATAGATCCCGATCAGAAGCAGGGTGCCGGGCACCGGCCACCATTCTCCGAAGCGGAGGAAATCCTTCGCCAACCATCGAAAAATGGCCCCATACCGGACTGGGTCGAGCATTTTGGGAAGCATGCGGGACTGATTGGAGAACAGTTCGTTAGGAAACGCGACCGAGTGCTTGAACCAGCCGACGATGAGCAGAAATGGTGCGACGGCCGGAAGAAAGGTCGACATAAAGCGCGTCCGTTGACGCGCCTCGACCAGGAGCTGCGCCACGACAATGGCGCCGAGAAACAGCATCCCTTCATTCTTCGTCCAGACGGCGAAACCAGCGGCTATGCCGGCCAGCACCAGCAGGCCGCTCGAGCCCAATGGCGGCTGATCGGCGCGGTACTGACCATCGAGACGAACCAGCACCATCACCGCTAGGAAAAAGAATGACAGCGGGACATCGGCGTACTGCGCAGAACCTTGTTCGATGAAGAAAGGCGTGGACGCCAAGGCAAGGCCGCCCAGCATGGCGAAGGTGCGGCCTCGAAGAATCGCCAGCGCAGAAACTAGCAGTCCGACAGTGCCGAAGGTGAAAACCCCTCCGATGACAGAGGGAACGGCCGTGCTCTCATGACCCAGGGCGCTCCAGAAATGCGCGATCGCAGAGGGAATAAGCAGCGGATAGTCGGGGTGCGACCAGGGGATGAGGGGGCTGAATCCGTCGCGCCAGCGTTGGCCGCCGCGGAACAGAAAGCGTGCATGCAGATTCCAGATGGCGAATGCGTCCCATCCCCCGCCCTGACGATGAACCATCGAGCGAAGAATCTGAGAGTAGAACGCAGCCGCCATTGCGAACCAGAATGATGCCGTCAGGATGAGGCGGAGCCAGCTGGGAAGGTCGATGCTCTCCTCGGCCCGAGGCAGATCGACTGACGGAGTCGGGCGAGCCCGCCGCAACCGGAAAGCTGCGATGAACCCAGCCAACGCGAGGAAGTCCGCCGCAAGAAGAAAATGAGTTAGCCCGAGCCCGAGCGCCAGAAAGAAAATCACGGAGGAAATTCCCACGCCAAATCCTGCGGACAGCGACGCGCGGAGCAGCCGGTCGCAAGACGACGAAGAGCGAAGCGGCCAGCCCGAAACGACCATTAGATATCCCGAGGCAAAACAGGAGATCAGGGCCAGGGTCAACCCCATCTACTTCGCATCCTTGTTGGAGAGAAGCAAAACTCCATTGCCGAAGTCTCTTACCAGTTCGAGATTCTGAGGAAATACGGGCTGAGAATTCGGAAAGCTGGCGATGACCAGCGGATGGTTCGGCGAGCGCTCTATGACGAGAGGCGCAAGGGAATACTGCGTGAGGTAGTAGTCTTCCGTTCCCCGGTTCTCGGATTCACCGACATAGCCGATCACACCCCGGGCGGGCAACTGTGCCCTAAGTGCAGCGAAACGTTTTTCAGACCGCAGCGCAACGTCGTCCATTCTAAGGTGAGCAGGATTAGGTGACGTGTAGATAAGGCGAAACGTCGACGACAGGCAACCAACGACAAAGAGCAGAACGCCCACGTTGCTCAGCGCGCGCAAACGGTCTGAGGGCGGGGATTGGTTCATATTCGATGGACTGGCAGCATTATATGCGGTCTTCGGAAACGCCCGGGGAACCTCCGTCTAACCGACTTTGCCGCGGAGAATGGTCACCGACGCTTTAGGGAGTGTGATAGATCGTGTAGCGGAAGGGAGCGTCTGGGTAAGCGGTGGGTTGTTGGGATCGGGATGGCCATTCGCTCCCGCCGACTTCCACATGTATTGATCGCTGCCGAAGGTGATCAGGGCAATCGGTCCCGAGAAAGATTTGGGCGAACTGCCCAAACCGTCGAAGGCGATGTTGACTGCGTGCGGGTTGGACTGATCTTTATTGATGACCATCAGCGACCAGTCGCCATCAGGGCGAGTGACGGCGTAGGCAGTGACGAGTGTGTGTCCGGCTTCATCTTTGAGATCGCAGCTCGCGGGATAGAGTTTATGCTCTCCGGCACGGTGCTCGACCCATTCCAGGTTGATCAGGCGGCTGGCGTGATACTGCGCCGTGAAAGTCTTGATGTTCAGATTCTCGTCGGCGACATAGTTGCCGTAGGTGCCGAAGCCGCGGCATCCGGAACGAAGCGGCTCGGGCTGAATGGGAGAATGATAGTAGACCGCTCCGCCCGAGGTCAGAAATGCTCCCACGCTGTCGGAAAGCCACAGCGCGGCAAGGATGTCGACCATCGGTTGAGCGTTGCCGTAGGTCAGGTTGCTCTCGGTGTTCATCATGGGCACGTTGGCCGGCAGCCCGTCCCGACGCCAGACGTCTAGAATATGACTGACAAGTTCGGGTTCGCGAAACAGATCGGCCCAGACGATCTCGCAGGGCGGGAACGGGTAGTGCTCAAAGCTCATGAAGGCGAGATCTGAGAGCCGGTTGCGCGCTTTCAGATACTCGAGGAAGCGCCCCAGCCAGGAAGTGCGACCCTGCGCGTCGGGCCAGACTTTGATGTCTTCATCGACGCCTTCGAACACCGGGCCGCCGAGCTTTAGCTTGGGATCGACCTTGTGCATCGCCGTCGCGAACTGCAAATAGAGCTCGGCGTAATCTTCGGGCAGCATATACTGACCGTCGGGTTCTTCGCCCATCTCGACGTACGAGATGGGATAGCCGCGCTTGTTAAGGTAGGCCATTTGCGCGGCGGCGTCGTCGGGCGTTCCGTAGAGCAGAGAAATCGGAATCATCGCCGGGAGATTGTTGGTGATGCCGCTGGTGAAGAAAAGATCGAATCCGGTCTGGTCGCCGTGCGGGTCGAGATCGGACTCAGAATGCCAGGGGTCAATCGAGGAGCAGAGAGTTGTGGTTTGGTTCTGGTCGGGGCGATGTTCGACGATGTCGACGAACTCTCCGGCCGGAGTCAGTGTTCCGACGTAGATCTCTCGGATCGCGAAACCAGCGGCGCTGCGGGGATCGCGAGCATCGTGCGTGGCGTTCGGCCGGGTGTCGACGGTACCGGAAGATTCTGTCATCCAGATGCGGAGGTGACGAACGCGGATGGGGGATGCCGCAAGCTCGAGCCTGGCGGTGCCGCCGGTTGCATCAGACATGCTGCCCCCGGGGAAGCTCTGCCACCTACCGGAGGTGGGGTGCTCCATGGGATTCGCGGAGGGCGAGACATCGGAGGGCTGCTTCTCCGCCGACCAGTACTCTACTTCGTAGTGGCGGGCATATGGATCCATCCAGTCGATACGAATGTGCGAAACCGGTTCGACGGAGCCGAGATCAATGACAATCCACTGGGGATGCGCAGAACCGGGTTGACCGGTGAATTGGCTGGCCAGATACGGATTGCTCTTCCAGTAGGTGTCGGGGTTGCCGTCAGTGATCCGCGAGTAGCCGCGCTCGGCGCCGTTGTTGCGCGTGTGCCCGCGATGCGGGAGCGGGTATCCATAGGAATGGCGGATCGGCACCCCGAGTTCCGTGCTGCCGGTGAAATATCCTCGCCGGCTGGCGGCATCGCTCCAGGTGCCATTCGGATTCCAGTGCCAGGCAGCGATGGAGAGCTCAGTGTTCTGCCGGTAGGTGATCGGTCCCCAGCCGGCGGAGAGGCATTGCTTGACCATTGCCGGCGTGTAGATCTTCTCGACTACATCGTGCGAGAGGATGTCCATGGAACTGCCGAGCGCCTGGTCAGGATCGAACAGGATCGGCGCTGCTGAGCACGAGACTTGGAGGGTCGCGACGGTCGAGCCAGTTTCGTCTGCTGCGGAGCGCGCGGCCGAGCGCAAGGGATAAGGAATCGCGGCCAGGGTGGCGGCTGCGCCTGTTGTGCCGAGGAATTTGCGCCGGGAGATGCCGGAGGTTTGCATGGGATCGTGCGGAAGTATAGCGGAAACGCGGTCCGGGCTGAGCAAAACACTGAGGAGCCGGTTCGGTCGACTCTGCCGCGCCCTTACGCCCGACCTCAGGTTCGTGTTATTTTCAATTTCCCTTCGGGAGCAGCATGATTCGGTCCTACAAAGGCGTAAAGCCAACGATTCCAGCGACTTGCTACGTCGACGAGTCCGCCCAGATCATCGGCGACGTCGTCCTCGGCGAGCACGCTTCGGTGTGGATGAATGCGGTTATCCGCGGCGACGTCCACGAGATTCGTATCGGGGCGCACTCCAACGTGCAGGACAACAGCGTGCTGCATGGCATGAAACAGCAGTGGGGCGTCTATGTTGGCGAGTATGTGACAGTGGGGCATTCGGTGACGCTGCACGGGTGCGTGATCGAGGATCGCTGCCTGATCGGGATGGGAGCAATTATTCTGAACGGTGCCCGGATCAGAGGGGGATCGATCATCGCCGCTGGCACTTTGATTCCGGAAAATACGGTGGTTGAGCCGGGCTCGTTGTGGATGGGATCGCCGGGGAAATTTCGGCGCAAGCTCGACGACTCCGAGCAGGAAGTGATCATGCGCTACGCGCGGAATTATCTTGGGTATAAGGATGAGTATTTGAAAGGCGGTTGCCCATAGCTCGGGCGGGATTGTCATGCTGAGCAGTTCTGCCGTTAGGCGCGAACCGCTGACCAACTACCGATCATGATTAAGGCAGTGCGAGGAACGAGAGACATTTTGCCGCCGGATACGGCGCTGTGGAACTTTGTCGAAGCAGCGGTGCGCGACGTGTTCCGGGCGTACAACTTCCAGGAAATCCGCACGCCCATTTTCGAGGCGACCGAGTTGTTCGCGCGCGGGGTTGGCGAAGAGACCGACATTGTCAACAAAGAGATGTTCACTTGGGATGACAAAGCGCGGGCGCAATCAGAGAAGGGACAATCCCTCACCCTTCGACCGGAGAATACCGCTGGTGTCGTACGCGCCTACATTGAGAACCACCTGTGGGACCGGGGACTGAACAAGCTGTATTACATCGGTCCGCAGTTTCGCAGGGAACGGCCCGCGAAGGGCCGCTACCGGCAGTTCTATCAGATCGGCGCCGAGGTAATCGGGCCTCCTGCATCGGGCAGCGAGTCTCCCCAGCGAGACGCGGAAGTGCTGGAGTTGCTGGCCACTCTGCTGGATCGACTGGGGATAGCGAACTGGAAACTGGAGTTGAACTCTGTCGGCTGCCCCAATGACCGCGCCCGATTCAACCAAGCCTTGCGCGAGGCGCTCGAACCGGTCAAGGAAAAGATGTGCGCCGACTGTCAGCGGCGCGCGCTGACGAATCCCTTGCGCGTATTTGACTGCAAGGTGCCTGAGGATCAGCCGATCATTGAAAAGCTGCCCCGTATCAGCCAATTCCTGGACGAAGACTGCCGGGCGCACTTCGATGCCGTGCAGGCAATTCTCAAGACGGTTGGCGTCCCGTTTTCCCTGAATGATCGCCTGGTGCGGGGGCTTGACTACTACACGCGGACAGCCTTCGAATTCACCCACGGGGCACTGGGAGCGCAAAATGCGATCCTCGGAGGCGGGCGCTACGACGGGCTCTCGGAAGCCCTGGGTGGGCCCGCGGCTCCCGGAATCGGTTTCGCAATCGGCGAAGACCGGCTGGTAATGTCACTCCAGGAGAAATCCTCCCCCGAAAGTGTCCTCGGAAAGCCGGCGGTGTACGTGGCGCCAATGGCCGGCATGAATGGCGATGCCGCCAAGCTCGCGCGTGAGTTGCGGCGTCACGATCTGGTCGTCGAATTGGGCGACGACGCTTTCCGCCTGAAGAAGTCCTTCGAGGCTGCGACCAAAGCGGGCGCGAAGTACATTCTCATCGTGGGCGAGAACGAAGTGAAGGCCGATGCTTTCGCGCTGAAGAATCTGGCCAGCGGGGAGCAGATCTCGGTAGCGCGAAGCCAACTTGCGCAGACGATTCTCGGCAGCGAAGCGGCGCTACGTCCGGAGTAGGCTTTGGGCAAAATTCATTCCCACATCGACGAGAGCCTGGCGAAGACACTCCAGGCGCAACACGTTTTTTTCGTCGCGACCGCGCCCCTCGACTCCGCCGGAAACCTCAACCTGTCGCCCAAGGGCCTTGATTCGTTCCGCATCCTGGGACCGAGAACCGTCGCCTATCTCGACGTGGTCGGCAGTGGCATCGAGACCATTGCGCATGTCAAAGAAAACGGCCGGATCGTGCTGATGTTCTGCATGTTCGAAGGCCCTCCGAATATCGTGAGGCTGCACGGGCGCGGGCGCGTGGTCGAGCCGCCATCGGCGGAGTTTGCGGAACTGGCCCCTCAGTTTCCGGCGTACCCAGCAACGCGCGCGATCATCGTTGTGGAATTGACCCGGATTTCCCATTCCTGCGGCTTCGGTGTGCCTCGCATGAAATACGAGGGAGACCGTGAGCAGCATTTTGCCTGGGCCCGGAAGAAGGGGCCCGATGGTTTGAAGGCCTACAAGCAGGAAAAGAACCGGAGCAGTATTGATGGCTTGCCCGGGCTGGCAGACTAGGGGGTTGGTGATTTGCGAGGAAACATGAGAAAAGGTTGCGTTGGGTTGACCCTTTGCCTTTGCAGCATGCTTGGCTTCGCGCGTTCCGGCCAGGCGAATGCGCCGGCCAAGCCTTTGAGCCCCCTGGAGCAGACACTCATGGCCGCCGAGAACAGTTTTGTCGAGGCGGCCAAAAAAGGTGACGTCGGGTTTTTCAAGCGCACCCTCACCGACGACTTTTCCTTTGTCGCTTTTGATGGCCAGCTCTATGAGCGCCAGGACATGATCGATCAGTTCAGCGGAGGTGGGATCGATCTGCTGCCCTATGAAATGAAGGTTGTGCCCGCCGGTGAAGGTGTGGCGATCGTCACCTACAACGTTGTCTTCCGTGTTCCTCCTACAGAAGATGAGGGGCCTCCCCCGCGCTATCAGCACTTCAGCACGGTTTGGGTGAAGCAGGGCGACGGATGGAAGATGAAGTTTCAGCAGATGACCGCTGCGCACTGGGGAGACTGGTAGCGACGTCTGGCTTCGGATTCCCATCAGGTCAGCACACAAAGCATTCAGGGCACCTCCAATGCCGGGCACATAACACGCGAGTAAGACACTCGACACCGGCTGTGATCTCATGTTTCGTCTGGCCGATCTTTCTTTGGCGATTGGTACCGACATCGCTCGAAATTCATTTCCGCGCCGCAGAAAAGCTCAACTCGCTCTATGTCAGCCTATGCAAAAAAGTGGCAGAAGTCAGAAAGGCTGCGAGTGGAGTAAACTCTACCCGGTCGAATTCTGCCGCCGTCACCCTGCTTCTGGCGGCGACCAGCAGATGCCCATTAGCTTCAACCTGCAATCCCTCGAGTTCGAGGAAACGATGCGGCATGAGAATCGTCAATGTAGTGTGGTCAGCAGCCTCATCGAGACCCAGCAGGACACGGTGAACAATTCAATCAGCGACATCCGCTGAACGCGCGATTGCGGGGAGGCCCTTATGAAGCGGTCCGGAATGATGGTGGTGGCGTGGACAGTGTTAGTGGCGTCGGCAATGGCACAGAATGATATGCCCAAGCCCGGCCCCGAACATAAGAAACTCGATGTATTTGTCGGCACCTGGACGCTGGATGGCGATTTAAAGCCCGGACCCATGGGAGCCGCGGGCAAGATGACCGAGACCGAGAAGTGTGATTGGATGGATGGCAATTTCTTCCTCATTTGTCACGCCGATGCCAAGGTTTCCATGGGCGATGCCGCGGGGGTCTCAGTGGTCTCAGTGATGGGATACGCCACCGACGAAAAGACATACACCTACCGCGAGTTCAACAGCATGGGCGAGTACATCGAGGCGAAGGGCGCGCTCGAGGGCGATACCTGGACCTGGACCGGCGACGACAAAATGAACGGCACACCGACCAAGAACAGGTTCACCATGAAGATGACCTCTCCGACCTCCTACAGCTTCACCTACGAAATGTCAGAGGACGGCACCAAGTGGATCCTCGCGATGGACGGAAAGGCCACCAAGTCCAAGTAATCGAGCGCAGGTGACATTTGTCAGGATGCGGGGTTGACGAATCGCACTACTCACTGCACCTCAGGTCGGATATTTTCACCCGCATCGCCACACCCGAATCTTTCGAAGGAGCTCACATGCAACGCAGAATCGCTTTCGTCTTAATCCTCCTGGTTGCGGCGTCCGCCTTGGCGCAGATGAACGTTACTCCGGGTCCGGAAGTGAAGAAGCTCGACTACTTCGTGGGATCGTGGAGCCTAGAGTGCACCATCGCACAGGGCCCGTGGGGTATAGGCGGGAAATTTACCTCGAGCTCCACCAATGAATGGATGCCCGGCAACTTTTTTGTTCAAGGGCACAATGAGTTCAAGATGCCGCCCGAACTTGGAGGCGAAGGCAAAGGTGTCATGCTCACTGGCTATGACACCGATCTGAATACCTACACCTACGACGTGTATAACAGCCAGGGAAGACGCGAGTTGTGGAAGGGCACACTCAGCGGCGATACATGGACCTGGACCGGCTCCCAAACCTATGCTGGCCAGGAGTTCCAGCAGCGGATGACGATGAAGGTGGCATCGCCGACCAGCTACAACATGAAGTATGAAATCTCCATGGACGGGAAAGACTGGATGACGTTCATGGAAGGCAAGGCCACGAAGAAGTAGAGAGACTGTTTTCGAACCAGGCCTCGGTCCGCCCGACCGAGGCTTTTCGTTGTCATTCCGACCAAAGGGAGCTGCCAACTGCCGAGCAGCCTCGAGGGCGCCAGGGACAGGCAGATTCCTTACCGGCCTTCGCCGCTCGGGAACGACAACCGCCGGTCTCGCTCTTGGTGGTGTTCTCTCCCCAGTAGTACGATAATTTGACGGACACAATTCATGATGAGAATCCACTACGTTCTAGTCTTTCTGCTATTAGCCGGGCCGGGATTGTTGACCACCACGCCCGCTCTCGATGCGCAGGACGCCAGTAAACCCTCTCCCAGCGGCGGAGCCAAGTCCGCCAACCCGGCACCTTCCAGCGACGAGAGAAAGGGCGCGCAGCAATACACCGGGACTTACTCCTTCCTCAAAGACGGGGAGTTCGTTCAGTTGACCGTGGAAGATGACGGACGCATCACGGGCTTCATCTCCAGATTCGGAGACAGCGAGAGCGACAAGGGCGCCTTTCTCGATCAATTCTTCAAGACCGGCAAGCTCGAAGGAAGCAAGTTGAGCTTTACCACGCAGGTTGTGCACGGCGTGGATTACGACTTCAAAGGCTCAGTGGAACGGGGCGAGGGAAAGGCGCCGGGGGACGAGGCGTACTTCGTGCTGAAAGGAACCTTGACCGAGAACACCACCGACGCGAATAAGAAGGTCACAACTCACTCACAGGATGTGGTCTTCAAGGCTTTCCCGCAGAATGCCGGGCCACCTGGGGCGTAAACAAATTAGAGTCTACTGTCCCGCCCGGGCCGGCGAAGGAATCAGGCGGCCCGGAGATTTCTTCCGCGCGCTCTCTTGACCAAAGACGAGATCGGGACTGCCATTGGAGTGCGGCGACGCCTCAGCCAGCGTTTCAGCCAGTGAGCGGTAAGAACGGCTGATCTCTGGTCCTTCCTGCAAGACCACCGGCGTGCCATGGTCGATGGCCGGCGAGACCGTCTGGAAAGCGTTAGGAACCTTCCACAACACCTTGCAACTGATAACCTGCTGCACATCCTCGTCGGTGAACCCGGGAATCTTCTTATAGCGGTTCAGGATGATGCGCACACGATCGCGCCCGGTGCCTTCTTCGAGGAAAGTGTGAATGCGCCCCGCGCTCCAGAGAGAAACCACATCCGTCTGCGCCACGACCAGGACCGCATTCGAGAGATCCGAGAGTAAGCGGGTGGTAGGATCGAGCCGGCTCGAAGCGTCGACCACAACATAACGGTAGTGGTGCACGAGCAGGTCGAACAGCCGCGCCAGTTCCCCCGGCGTCGGCTCGGCGGGATATGGCTGCTGCGGCCCGGCCAGCAGGTGCAGTCCTTCCTTGGTCGTGGTCATCAAACCGTCGAGCAAGGAAACGTCCATGCGGTGCAAGTTCTCGAGGGCGTCGAGCACGCCGAATTGCGGGCGCAGGTTGAGGTGCAGGGAGGCGTGACCGATGGGAGCAAAATCAACCAGCACAACATCGCCGCGGGTTTGTTGCAGAGCCAGTGCCGTGTTGACCGCGGCGGTGGTCGAGCCCGATCCGCCTTTGGCACTGAGAAAGGTGAACACCCGTGCCCGGCCTGCAGCACCCGCCGTGTGCGTGCGCGAGGAACTGAAGCGGGTCAGCGCTTCCAGCAGAGATTCATAGCCCGCGGCTTGATCGAGATATTCGCCCGCTCCGGCCCGCATGCTGGCGACGATATTGGCCGGCTGCGTCATCACGCCATTGGCGAAGATGGCAATCTGCTGCGTGGTGGCTCGGATCAATTCAATGGCCTGGATGGCATGCTGCGGATGTTTCGACGAAATATCGACGATGACAACTTCTGCGCGAGACTCCTGCAACTGGCGAAGGGTGGCATCAGTGGGGCTCGCAGGGAAACCGACTTGACTGAATACGGCGCGTCCGAGCCGCGTCTCCTCCAGGCGCTTCTCCAACACCGAGATTTGTTCTCGGTCCTCGGTCAGGAGGGCGACGGCGATCCCATGCATAGCCCGGTGCTCGCTGATTTCTCTCGGCGTTGGCATGTTAGAAAGAGATTCCAGTCTTCGCAAAGTGACCTAGCTAATCGCCCAAACCACCACTACCACACCATCGGCGCGACAAGGTCGAACCACGCAAATGCTGTATGAACCCTGGGAGGAAGTGCGCAGACTCTGGGAACTTTGTAAGTCCTCTTTCTTCTTGTGAGCCATTGTAAGCTGAAACGGAAGTGTTGAAAAGAGCACTTTTTGGCCAACGCGAAAAAAAGTCGCCCACGACAGTGCAGGCTTTCTGCGGCGGGGAGTAAGTGACGGTGAAAGCCCAGGGCCGGCCCGGGTTGGACCCGTTACCGGGCCAGCACAACGGAACAGTGCGCCAGGGGCGGCTCCTCTTCATGCCGGGGATGCAGGGACGAAACCCTGGCCAGATTGAAGGATGCTTGCGAGGATTCGGGCAGGTACTCGTAACCCTCGAGACGTACTGCTACTCCAATTTTGGTCTCCGCCCGAACCATATTCGACGATCCTTCCGCATACGCCGCCACCGGCCGCACAATCCGCAGAATGCGACCGCGGCAGCGCACCGCCATACTCTCACCCAGCGTGATTTCCGAGGGCATGCGAAGCGTGAGTTCGATCTCGGAGGTTTCGGTCAAGGGCGCATCGGTAAACAGAAACACACCACGCGAACTCAGGTCCTGGGTGAAACCCACACCTTCAATAGCGCCTGCAGGTTGGCGCAAGGAAACCGAGAGGAGATAGGGAAACCGCTGTCCGACGCGGCGTTCAACTCGAACTGGAGGAGTGGTCATGGCTGAAATCACGTCCTTTCGGAATCGCCGGGGGAAAGCCGCCGTTACTTTAGCTCACGCCGCCGGGAAAGTGAAGTTACAACTTAGTTACAGGCACAAGCGATTGCCAAATTGGTCATTCGCTTGCCCTTGAGGCCAAAAGGCCGCCGACAGGCGCTCGACAGATCGGGCGGCCTGTGGAAAACCCGAGGCTGCCAGCCTGGTGAAAAGCTGTTGTCGCCGAGGAAAAGATATAGTGGAGAGCGGGGCGGCGCAACGTCATCCAGGAATCTATCGTGGCCGAAGCAAAACAGTCTCTCCAGGAAAACGCTGCTGTCGATACCCAAGGAGCCAGCAAGCTGAACTGGCAGGCAGCTGGACGCGCCTTGCGGCATCGCAACTTCCAGCTTTTCTTCGGCGGTCAACTGATTTCTCTAATCGGCACCTGGATGCAGACTGTCGCCCAGTCGTGGCTCGTCTACAAGATGACCCGGTCGGGCCTCCTGTTGGGATCGGTGGGGTTCGCCAGTCAGATTCCCGTATTCCTGGTGGCTCCCATCGGAGGGATCACCGCCGACCGTGCGAACCGGCAGCGCGTGGTCATCGCCACGCAAACGGCGTCGATGATTCTTGCTTTCATTCTCGCCGCCCTGACGCTGACCCATACCGTCCAGGTCTGGCACATCTTCGTGCTGGCCGCCCTATTGGGAGTAGTCAACGCCTTCGACATTCCCGGCCGGCAGTCCTTTCTGGTTGACATGGTGGGCAAAGAGGACCTGATGAATGCCATCGCCCTGAATTCCTCGATGTTCAACGGCGCCCGGGTCATTGGTCCGGCGGTGGCGGGCGTGCTGGTGGCGAGGCTCGGAGAGGGCTGGTGCTTCTTTGCCAATGGTGTCAGCTACATTGCGGTCATTATCGGCTTGATGTTGATGAAGGTTCAGGTCCGCCCACCGGCGTCGTCCAAAATGCCTCCGCTCGAGCACCTGATCGAGGGTTTCCAATTCGTCAAGCGGACCTCGCCGATCCGTGCACTGCTCCTGTTGTTAGGCCTGGTCAGCGCGGTGGGAATGCCTTACACCGTTCTGATGCCGATGTTCGCCGACAGGATCTTGCACCGCGGCGGTCAGGAGTTCGCCTCCCTGATCCACTCGCACGATTTGGGCGCGGTTCGACTGGGAATTCTGATGGGCGCGACCGGCGTGGGAGCTCTTCTGGGTGCTTTGACGCTGGCGATGCGCTCGGGCGTGAAGGGCCTGGCCCGCTGGATTTCCGTCTGCTGTGCCGGATTTGGCATCAGCCTGATCGTTTTCTCAGCCTCGAAATCGTTCTGGCTCTCGGTGGTCCTCCTGCTGCCGGTCGGCTATTTCCTCATGTTGCAGATGGCGTCATCGAATACGCTGATTCAGGTCATGGTTCCCGACGAACTGCGCGGCCGGGTGATGTCGGTTTATTCCATGATGTTCATGGGCATGGCCCCGCTCGGAGCTCTGATGGGTGGCGCGCTTGCGGATCGCCTGACAGCTCCCTGGACCGTTGCCATCGGAGGGTTCGCCGCAGTTCTGGGATCGTGGTGGTTCAGCATGCAACTGCCCAAGATTCGTGTGGAGGCGCGAAAGCTGATCATCGCGCAAGCTATGGCCGGTGGCGAACCGGCCGAAGAGATGACCACCCGCGTGGTTGAGGACTAGGGACAGTGCCATCTCGCCTGTCAGGGCTGAGGCCTTTTGCGCCCGGTACCATGATTCCGCTGATCGAGCGAAGCACTTGCCCTAACCTGCTCGCTTGCGCAGCGCACTCCGTCCGAGGGCAACCAGAAAGATGGCGCTCTTCCCCCGCGCATGCGGCGAGAAGAAGCTGACGACATCATCGTCGTAGAACGTCAGGCCGCTCGCCCCGAGCTTCTGCGCGTAGGCGGCAAGATAGAGCTTTCCGCCCAAGATCCCGGCCTCTAATTGCACGGCCCGGTATCCCCGGTTTCCATAGCGCTCCAGAATCTTTTTGAGGTCGGCCAGAAAAAACACGTCAACCGCCGCATCGGCGGGGATCTGCTGCTCCAGTCCCAGATAGCCCGCCTGGTCGCGGAAATCCCCCGCCTTCAGCAGTTCCAGCTGGCGCTCTTCCCAGCGGTAAAAGTAGGCTCCGGGGGACAGGCCGACCACGCTGTTCACCACGAGATACAGGTCGTTAAGATGGCTCCCGAAGGGGCTGAGAAAGTCAGCCGGAATGCCGCCGGTGGCCCGGTCGAGAATGGTGGAGAGCTGCGGCAAAGTGAGAGGATCGCGGGCAAATTGCCGCGTCGATCCGCGCCGCGAAATAACCTGCTCGATGGTATCGGGCGGGATCTTCGACTCGTCCACCGGCGACAGCGTGGTTAAAGTTCCTTTTGCCGGGGAAGTCGGGCCGGAAGGCGCTTGGGTCCGCCACGTCGTGACCTCATCCGATGACTCCAGTGAGGAAGCGGCATGCATCTCGCGCATGGCCGGGTAGTCCACCTCGCTGGCGGAGTAGGGTATGGTCGGCAACTCTAACGCGGCAACCGGCGGCGCGACCAGCGGTTTCGCTTCGGTATGCCCCAGAGAGACCAGAGAAAATGCAACTTCCCTCTGGATATCGAGGCTCAGCAATTGGTTGACCTGGGCGTCGACGAATCCTGTGATGACCTTCGCCGGAAGATTCATCGCGGCTGAGATCGCCAGCAAATTGGCCAGCATCGTTCCGTTGTCCCATCCAAAGTGCCGGTAGGTGCGCGCGTGATACTTCCACGCGTTGCGCCAGTACGTTCCGGTCGAGATGATGTTCGCGGGCGAGTGTTCCACGGAAGGCTCGTTTCCGGTGGCGTCAACCAGCGCCTGACGGAAGTCTCCCGCCCGAAGCTGACGCAAGCCGAACTCAGCGGCCGCGAAATGATAGATGCCCGCCGGAAGCGCCGGAGAATCCTCCGGCTTCTGATACCTTCCGCGAATGTCGGCACACATGAGGTAGAGTTCAATCTCGTAGAGCGCACCCGTGGAGGCCGCCGCGCGGAAAAAAGTCTCTCCCCCGGGGTGCTTCTTGCTGCGCGTCACTCCAGCCGTGAAAAAAAGCATCTGCGCCAAAGTCTCGAAGTCAGCAACGGCCTCACCGGTGGTCGATCGATTCCGAGCCGCGATCGCCGCCAGAGCAGCTTTCCCGGTGTCGTTAAAATCGCGCGGCAGGCGCGTAACTTCGAGGGTGGGATAAATCTTGAATAGCAGCGGCTGGTTCTCCCAATCGAGGATGTGGGGTTGCATGCGGACGCTGAGATAGGAATGCTTGGTGCCGCTGTGATACTGCCAGGCAGCGTCGAGGTTGTCGTTCTGACTCAAGGCAGACGCCCCTTGTTCTCGAGTGAATTCAGCGATAAGCCGCGGGCGGCAGGCCGGTAATGCGAATTCCTGCGTGCCCTTTGTGACGGATGTTGAGACCGATGAGCAGCGCTGTGATCTGCTCAACCATGCGCGCGTTCTCCAGTTTGCCGCCGTCGAGGGCGCGGACTCCCGGAATCTTTGCCGCGAGCTCGCGCGTCAATTGCGCCGCATCCGGGTCGTCGCTGCAAACGATCACATCGCAGTCGAGAGGCGCCTCGCCGTTGAGCAGATCGGCGGAAAGATTGTGAAAGGCAGCGACCACGCTCACTCCCTTGGGCACAAGTTCCGCGGTTTGCTGCGCGGCCGATCCCTGCCACACACCCAGGGGACGAGACGAGCGCCCTCCGACGGCCGACGCCAAAGGCACCGTTGCATCGATCACGATGCTGCCTTCGGTGATCGACGGTTTGAGTTGCTTAAGAAGCGCGGCTTGCCCTTCGAAGGGAACTGTGAGCGTCAGAATGTCGGCGGCAGCACAGGCGGCGTTGTTCTCCATGCCGGAAATGTTGGCCTGGTTCCCCACCTTGCGTTGAATCTGAGCGGCGGCCAGTTGCGCGCGCTGCTCGTCGCGCGAGCCGATGATGATGGTTTCTCCGGCGCGGGCCCACCGCAAAGCCAGTCCAACGCCGGCTGGTCCAGTGCCGCCGATGATCGCAATCGGCCGGATCACGGCCGCATCCCCGCTCATGCGAACTCAGGCTCCAGGGGTTCTTCCGCCGTGAATGGATGGAGCGGCAGCTTGAGGGTGATGCGCGAGTAGGTCGTGTTGCGCTCCGCCGGGATTCGGCCAATCTCCTGGATGAGAGCCTGGAAGTCCTCCGGGCTGGTATATTGTCCGGCGGTCGCCCCGGCTTCGCGCGAGATGTTTTCTTCCATGAGCGTCCCGCCGTAATCATTGGCGCCGGCATGAAGGCAGAGTTGCGCCAGGAGCCGGTTCAATTTCACCCACGACACTTGCAGGTTGTGGATTGAACCCGCGAGCAGAAGCCGCGCCAGGGCATGAACTTTGAGATGTTCGGCGAGCGTCGGCCCGGTTCGCGCCAGTCCCTGGTGGAACAACAGGGTGTTGTGATGCACGAACCCAAGCGGCACAAACTCGGTGAAGCCCCCGGTTTCCGACTGAATGTCGCGCAACAGCCGGAGTTGCCGCACCCAGTGCGCGGGACTCTCGGCATGCCCATACATGAGCGTAGAAGTAGTGCGAATCCCCAAGCGGTGCGCGGTGCGGATGACCTCGATCCATTGCGCAGTCGAAAGCTTGTTCGCCGAAAGAATGTGCCGGATCTCGTCGTCCAGGATCTCAGCGGCCGTACCCGGAAGCGTGTCCAGCCCGTTGTCGCGCAGCATCGCGAGGTAATCGGGCAGTCGCATCCCGGTGAGTTCCACGCCGTAGACGATCTCCATCGGCGAGAAGGCGTGGATGTGCATGCGCGGCACCGCATTCTTGATGGCGCGCAGAATGTCGCGGTAATAAAACTTCGGAAGATTGTGGGGCAGTCCACCCTGGATGCAGACTTCGGTGGCGCCCAGTTGCCAGGCTTCGACTGCCTTGCGCGCCATGTCGTCGAGCGAATGAAAGTAGGCGTCTTCCTGGCGTGGACCCCGGCTGAACGCGCAGAACTTGCATCCCACGAAACAAATATTGGTGAAATTGATGTTGCGGTTGACCACGTAGGTGACGATGTTACCCACGAGTTCCGCGCGCAGCGTATTGGCGGCCACCAGCAGTCCGAGCAGATCATCGCCGTCGGCGTTAGCCAGTGCCTGCGATTCTTCCACTGACAGGTCATAGCCGTTTTGGGTTCGAAGAACCTTTTCGAGCGACGCGCGTAACGATCGACTGATCTGGGGGGCGATATCCACCCAATCGAGCGTGGGGAACGATTCGAGTTCAGGAGTGGTTCGCACGGGACTCTCCGTCGCTACAGTGTAGCGCCATCCCCGCAGGAGCAAAAGCGACCCCAATCACCGCCTGCGGGATTGAAGAACCGTAATGTCTAGATCTAGAACTGTCGATGCTGCGGGAGTTGGCGCCAGCGCTCGACGTATTCCGCAGTTCTCGCCGCGGACAAAACCCCGCTACACAGCGTAAGGTCCTTTCACAGAGCTATCGCTCTTTTCAGGATGACCACATCAACGGAAGAGATCCGTGGCTCGAGGACGCAGCAAATCCCTAACTTTCCCGCTGCCCGACTGATATCGGAATCCGCGCACGATACAAGCCGGCGCCCGGTTGAGCTTTCCGCACACCAGCCCGGCAGCACAGGCCAGTTCATCGGCGACCGCTTCCACGCTGGCCTTCAGCTTGTATCCATAGGGGTCACGCCGGCCGCGGTCGTCGCGCAGGGCTTTCATCCCGGCGATGCCAATGGCAAACTCGGTAAGCCCCACGCGCCACGGGCGCCCGAAACTGTCAGTGATGATGACCGGAACGGAGAGCCGTGTGCGTTTCTTTAAAGCGCGTCGAAGCTTTGAGGCCGAACGGTCGGCATCCCGGGGAAGCAGAATCGCCTGTCCTCCTCCGCTCACGATGGAAACGTCGACGCCGCTGTTGGCACATAGAAACCCGTGGTGGGTCTCGGTGATCAGCACGCCGTTCATGCGGCGGACCACCCCACGACTTTCGCGCAACGCAAGTTCAATGACCTGCGCGTCGAGATGGTACTGTTGGGCCCAGGCGATGGACTCGGCGGAAGGTTCGATGGTGGAAAGGTCGACGAACTGTCCTTCCGATTTGGAGACGATCTTGTGTTTGACGACGAGGATATCGCCGGGCTGAAACCGCAAACGGCGTCGGTGCATGGAATCGAGCAGCACATCGGCGATGGAATCGCCTGGCCGGATGTCATCTCGAACCGCGATGGGGATGAGGCGCAGGTCGCAAGCTTGCTGCGTTTGAAGGCTGGATCCCGCTCCCGGCCGGCTGCTCTGGCTCATGGCGCATCCGATTCTGATGCCAAGATTCGCTCCGTCACATTCCACTCCCGAACCAGCCGCTGGGCGCGGGTTTCGCCGGGCAGGCAAAGAAGCTGCTGCAGGTCCGTGGGGTTGTCGACGTCCACCGCAATTCCCGGCAGGTTGAGCACAACGCATGGCTTGCCGGTGGCCAGGGCTGCGGCATGATGCGGCTTGAAGCTGTCGTTGCCGAAGCGCAGCGGAAACAGATTCGCGGGCCGTCGGAAAGCGGCGTTGGTGCCGCGTCCGTCGCCGGCCGGCACCAGAACCGTTCCCTCCGTCGGCGCGTGCTTCAGAAGCTCGTCCAGCTCCCAACCCTGAATCAGTGGAATGTCGGCGGGGATGACCAGCGTAGCTTCCTCGCCGCGCTTCACGCACACGCCCGTCGCCATCTCGATGGCGCCGGTCTCTCCGGGATTATCCGGGTCAGCAATGACTTCGAACTGATACTCGCGAGCCAGCTTCACGGCGTACGGGTCGCTGGTTACGACTGCGACTCCCGGCCGGTCCTTCCAGGCGTGCAAGGCGGAGAGCACATCGGTCAGCATCGCCTGCGCCAGCTGCGTCCGCGATGGTTGATCGAGCACCGCTGCCAGCCGCTGCTTCGCTCGAGAAGTATTTTTGATGGGAACAAGAATCACGGCTGCCGATCCAAGCGCCGGAAGGCCGTGCCCGCAGCCTTTTCCCGGGGCAGGTCGGCACTGATCTGGGCCAGCACCTCGCGTGCCAGCGAAGCCCTGTCTTCGGCACTGCGCATGATCGTCTGCGCACAGTGCACGCGCAAGCCGTTCTGGCGGAGCGTTTCGGAGGAACGGGCATCCCGCAGGTCACAGACCAACACGTCGAGGAAATCCTGGTAGGCCTGAGCCACTCCGGCGATCGAGCAAGGCAATCCTTGGGCTTGCATGAGAATGCCTGCCGGCCCGGCTACCGGAGCGTTCCCCACAATAGGACTGACGGCGACGATCTTTCCGCGGGCGCCGAGCAGTGCATCGTGGATGCCAGGCACGGCAAGAATCGGTCCAATGCTGGTGACCGGATTGCTCGGCGCGATCAATACGGCGTCGGCGTTGGTAATCGCATCGATTACGCCGGGGGCCGGCTTGGCATTGGAAGCTCCCGCGAAGCGTACGGACTTTACCGGATCCTGATACCAGCGCTGAACGAAATATTCCTCAAAACTCAACTCGCCGACCGGCGTATCGACGCGGGTCTCCACTCGCGAATTGCTCATCGGAAGAACTCGCGCCTTAACCCCGAGTTGGCTGCTGACAACCGCCGTGGCTTCCGACAGAGTCTTGCCTTCGGCGAGCAGTCGCGAACGAACCAGGTGCATCGCGAGGTCGCGGTCGCCGGTATGGAACCACGTCGGCTCGCCAAGTTGTCCCATGGCCTGCAGGCACAGAAACGTGTCGCCCTTCACACCCCATCCGCGCTCGCGGCTCAGCAGGCCGGAGAGAACATAAGTGATCGAATCGATGTCGGGCGAGACGTAAAGGCCCCACCACATCAAATCGTCGCCAGTATTCACCACGATCGTGATGTCCTGGGGCGGCATCACCTGCCGCAAGCCATCGACGAACTTTGCTCCGCCCGTGCCGCCGCTCAGGACGCAGATCATGCCGCCCTCTTGATTCGTGCCAGCCCGTCATCTCCGCTGGCCTCGAGCAATCTGTCCGACAGCAATCCTGGCCGGGCCGCGACCGAAGAAACAAACTCCGGATACACCGGCAAACGCTGCCGCAGTTCACTTCCCTTGGCCTGGGAGCGCAGGCGCAATTGTTCCAGGTGCGGCCAAGGTTTTTCCGGATTGATAAAGTCGGGAGTCAGCGGTGAAACTCCTCCCCAGTCGTTGATGCCTGCATCCACCAACTGCTCATAGTAAGGGGCGGAAAGGTTCGGAGGCGCTTGAATGTTGACATTGGGGAGTAGCAACCGGGCTACCGCCACGGCCCGCAGCATCTCGCCGCGGCTGGGTTCGGGCCAATGCGCCATCGGGATCGCCGGCTTGACGCGGAAGTTCTGCACAATCACCTCTTGGATGTGCCCGTAGCGCTCATGCAGATCGCGGATTGCAAGCAGGGTGTCAACGCGGTCTTCGAGCGATTCGCCAATGCCGATGAGCAGGCCAGTCGTAAATGGAACTTTCTGCTCGCCGGCGTCTTCCATCGTGCGCAACCGTCTGGCCGGGATTTTGTCGGGGGCATGGTCGTGCGCCCTCCCCGGAGCAAGCAGTTCGGCGTTGGTCGTTTCGAGCATCAGACCCATGCTAGGCGAGACGGCAGCCAGCCGCGCGATCCATTCCCCGCTCAGCAATCCGGGATTCGGATGCGGCAACAGGGAAGTCTCGCGCAGCATGAGCTGGCACATGGCTTCGAGATAGTGGAGGGTCGACTTGTAACCGAGTCGGCCGAGCGTCTCCCGCATCTCGGGGAAAGCCACCTCCGGCTTGTCGCCCAGACTGAACAACGCCTCGGTGCATCCGAGCTTCTCGCCGGCGCGCGCGACAGCCAGGACTTCCTCCGGAGTCATTGTGTGGGCGCCCGGATCCGCGGGATCACGACGAAACGTGCAGTATCCGCAGTAGTCGCGGCACAGATTGGTCAGGGGGAGGAAAACTTTTCGCGAATAAGTAATGACGCCGGGTTTGAACCGCTCCTTGGCGGCGCGGGCTGCCTCGAGCAGCGCCGGAAGATAGTCGTCAGAGCAGCCCAGCAGTTCCAGTGCGCACGCCCGCGAGACCGGCTTGCCAGCGCCTACTTCGGCCAGCCTTGCTCCGCAGTTTTCCCGCACCGTGGACAAGCGAGCCATGTTGCACCGAATGATACAACGCCCCGCCGTGATAATGTAGGCGAGCGCAACGATGAGCCTCTATCCTGCGGACTTCCGCAAAGCCATGGGAGCCTTCGCCACCGGGGTTACGATCATCACCGTTGACCTCGACGGCGAAGTCCACGGCATGACCGCCAACGCGTTCACATCGGTTTCGCTGGACCCGATGCTGGTGCTGGTCTGCGTCGATCACAGCACCCGCACGCATTCCCACCTGCACGCCAAGAAGCGCTTCGGGATCAATGTGCTCGGTGAGGATCAGCGGGCGATTTCCGAATACTATGCGCGGCCCGAAAGAACCCACGAACGCGCCGAGGCCGAGGCCGGAGCTCGCTTCGACCGCACCCGCCACGGAACTCCCATGCTGCACGGTTCGCTGGCGTATCTGGAGTGCCGCCTGCACTCAGCCGAAGAGGCGGGCGACCACACCATCTTCATCGCCGAAGTGGAAGACGTCATTGTTGGGGACGGCAAGCCGTTGCTGTTCTTCCGCGGAAAGTACCGCGGAGTGGGCGAGGAGGCCGGGAATTGAGAGTGTCACTTTTACCCGGATCAAACATCCAATAGGCGTCAAAACGGTTCGTTGAAATGGGGTTCATTCATGGTTGAGAAGGTTGTCAAGACCGAGGCCGAGTGGCGCAAGCAGCTCAGCGACGAGCAATATCACGTAACCCGCCAAGCCGGCACCGAATGCGCCTTCACCGGCGCCTACTGGAATAATCACGAGCCTGGCGTGTATCACTGCGTTTGCTGCGGTGCCCCGCTGTTCGACTCCGAGACGAAGTTCAATTCCGGTACCGGCTGGCCCAGCTTCTACAAGCCCACGGCCGATAGCGGAGTCACCGAGCACCGGGATACAAAGTACGGAATGGTGCGCACCGAAGTCCGCTGCAGCCAATGCGACGCCCACCTCGGTCACGTCTTCGAGGATGGCCCGGCCCCGACAGGCCTCCGCTATTGCATGAATTCGGCGGCGCTGGATTTCCGCCCAACCGGGAAGAAATAAAGAGCAGCCTCCGCCGCCGGAGGCGCATAACCCACCCTGGCTTGTACCGCCAACCCTCTCATTGCTCGTGCTGGTCAGACTCCCGCTTTCAGGCCCGCCGGCCGCGCGCAGATTGCAGGTGAACCGGATAAGAGCCATGAGTCCCCGACAGCGTCGGGGAGTGCGGCGGCGTCTGCTTGGAGTTGGGAGGCGGTGAGGCGCTCGCTGTCCTTTGCTTTTCGTGATTCATCTGCGAAACTGAAACGCTGAGTAGCGCCGGCATCTGGCCGCCCGTTACGCGGGCGCGGAAGCCCCCCGGACAGGCGCCGAGACCGCGACGCTACGATTATTTATGGGCCGCATTCACGTTCTTTCCGAAAGCGTCGCCAACCAGATCGCCGCGGGCGAGGTCGTGGAGCGCCCGGCTTCAGTGGTGAAGGAGATGCTCGAGAACTCGCTCGACGCTGCGGCTACTCGAATCAAGATAAGCGTCGAGGCGGGTGGAAAGAAACTCATCCAGCTCACCGACAATGGTTGCGGCATGGTGCGCGACGACGCCATGCTGGCCTTCGAGCGGCACGCCACGTCAAAAATCAAAAGTGCCCAAGACCTGCTGAGCGTGGCCACGCTGGGATTCCGCGGTGAGGCGCTGCCTTCGATCGCGTCCGTGTCGCGCTTGCGCATGGAGACACGCGCGGCGGAAGAAGCATCAGGCACCCTGTTCGAGATCAACGGCGGAAAGATTGCGCGCATCGAAGAGATGGGACTGCCACCGGGAACTTCGATCACGGTCCGCGATCTGTTCTTTAATGTTCCAGCGCGAAAGAAATTCCTGAAGTCGGAGTCGACCGAGTTGTCGCACATCGCGTCGTTGGTGACGCACTACGCCTTAGCCCATCCCGACAAACATTTCGAGTTGCATTCGGCGGCGAATGCCCTGCTGGTGGCGCCTCCGGTGAGCGGATTCAGCGAGCGCGTGTATCAGGTCTTTGGCAAGGAGACCCTCGATCAGTTGATTCCGGTGGCCTCGCGACAGGCTCTGGAGCGCCCGGGATTGCCACAACCCCCACCGTGGAGGAAGACGGAAGAATTCGACGAAGAGGGTGAGACCGGGACGGCGAAAGAGCCCGGCGAGATGCGGATTCATGGATTCGTTTCCAAGCCGGAGATTCAGAAGCTGAATCGCAATTCGATTTTTGTGTTCGTGAATCGACGGCTGATTCGCGATCGGCTGGTGCAGCATGCTCTGACCGAGGCTTATCGGAACATCATTCCGCCAACCGTGCATCCGGTGGTGCTGCTGTTTCTGCAGTTACCGGCGCCGGAGGTTGATGTGAATGTGCATCCCTCCAAGACCGAGGTGCGCTTCCGGCAGCAGAGTGTGGTGCATGATTTTGTGCGTGATTCGGTGCGCGCGGCGCTCATGAAAGCGCGCCCGGTACCGCAGTTCGTGACGGAGATTCGGGCCCACGCGACGGCGAGTCAGGCGTTGATGCCGGGGACCGAGTGGGGGCCGAACTTGGAAGCGGAACCTCAGGCTTCGGACTTCGGGCTCCGGGCATCGCAACCAGGGCTTCCGGCTTACGGCTCTCGCTTTCCGGAAGCCGGGTTAGGAGAGCCGGGAGCCAGCGGATTCGCGCTGCACGCGCTATCGCTACCGCCGATTTCCGCAAAGTTTCATTTTGACAGCGGGATTGCCGTTGAAGCCAATGCGGCGCTCCCCGTGGCACGCGGTTTGGACAACGCTGCGCTCGCCGCAGATGGCTCGACGACCTTGCCTGCGCCTGCCGTCGACGCGATTCCCGATCGCGGGTGTGCACCTGCCTTCGATGTCGGCGAAGAGGAGCCAACCCTGTCTGCCCTGGGAACGCTCCGCCCGCTGGGACAAATCCGGAATTCATTCATCCTCGCAGTCAATGAAGATGGTCTGTGGATTGTCGATCAGCATGTAGCCCACGAGCGTGTGCTATTCGAGCGTGTGCTGAAACAGCGCGCGGCGATGAAAGTGGAAAGCCAGCGCCTGCTGATGCCGATCGTGCTCGAGTTATCTCCGGCGCAGCAGGCGGTATTCACAGAAATCTCCGACGAACTCGCCCGCAACGGATTCGAAGCCGAGCCCTTCGGCGCCCGCAGCGTAGCGGTGAAAGTCGCCCCGGCGGGAGTGGATGCCGGAGCGGTCGAGCATCTGCTCGAGGAATTGCTGGATCAGTTCTCGAGCGAAGAGCAAGCGCTGAATCTCGAGAAAATCCGCACGCGCATTGCCGCTTCGATCGCATGCCATGCCGCCATCAAGGTGAACATGCCGCTGGAGCAGAACAAAATGGAATGGCTGCTCGCGGAGCTGGCAAAGACCGACCACCCGATGTCATGCCCGCACGGGAGACCGGTAGTGTTGCGGTATTCTGTGAAAGACATTCAGAAGGCGTTTAAAAGAATCTAGCCAACGATACACGATGAGCGATGAGCAACGCTGTGAACCGTGAGGACGAGGTGGGGGCGGATCATCGCTCACCGCACTTTGCTCGCAGCTTGGTTTTATGACCGATCTCGAACTTCAACAACAGCGGCGGGAGAAGTGGCGGCTCGACGGGAAGGCCATCCGGACGATCGAAGGGGCGCGTGTGTTTTTGGAGGATGTAGGATTTTGTTTGATGTATCCGCAGCGGCCGGCGCTGCTGGTGCCGACGTTTATTGGCGCGTTTGCGGGAGCGGAGGAACGGTTGCCGGAGTGGCAGCATGCCTTCAAGGATCCGCGAGCGGCGGAGGCGACCGAGTTGATGGTGCGGTTGCTGCGCGAGCGGACGGCGTTTGAGGCGAACCTGGGCGAGGAGAACAACGGGTTTCTTGTGGCGGCCTCGGTGTTCCCCTTCTTTTATGCCCTGATGGGAGAGCGGAATCCCAAGCAGGCGCCGAAGGCGGGGACGCGGTCTCCGTACTCGCAACTGGCCCGCGATGCGTTTGCCTTGATTCAGCGCGAGGGACCGATTTCGAAGCAGAAACTGCTAGAGCGGTTAGCCGGAGGGCTTTCGGTGGCGGCGCTCGACAAGGCGCTGGCGGAGCTGTGGTCGAAGCTGCGCATCACCCGCGTCGACTACAAGAAAGACGAAGGGTCGGTGTGGGATTTGCTTTACCGGTGGGCCCCGGATGCGGTCAAAGAGGGCGTCGGGTTGTCGGTCCCCGAAGCGCTGTCGGCGCTGGTTTCGAAGTATCTGGATTGCGTGATTGCGGTGGAAGAGGCAGAGCTTGAAACTTTCTTTGGCAACTTCATCGCACGCTCGAAGGTGAAGGATGCGGTGAATGTGTTGCTGGCCGCGCGCGAACTGAGCTTCGTGCACGTGAGCGGAAAATCGATGCTACAGATTACACCGGAGAAGACAACGGCTCAGCCACCCGTGCGCGGGGTTGTGCGGTAGGGACATGGGCTGGCGCGCGATCGAAGAAGATGGGTTCGCGGTTCTGCCCTCTGTCTTCTCGCGCGCATTCACGGATCGCGTTCTCGATGAAACCGCTCAGTTGTCTCCACAGCGCAGGTTAGCTCTGGCCTAGTCCTATCGTGAACGAGCTTTCCACCACCCACTCTTCAAGCGGCTATCGTGGGCGGCTGGCCCCCTCTCCCACCGGGCTCCTCCATCTCGGGCATGCGCGGACTTTCTGGGTGGCGGCCGAGCGGGCGGCTGAGCGCCGCGGGGTGTTGATTCTTCGCAATGAGGATTTGGATGCCCAGCGCTCGAAGTCGGAATTCGTCGCTGCCATGATCGAGGACCTGAGATGGCTGGGGATTTCCTGGAGCGAGGGGCCGGATTGTGGAGGAGCTTTCCGTCCGTACGTGCAGAGCGAGCGCCGCCAGTTCTATCTCTCCGCGTGGAGGCAACTGCGCCATGCGGGAGCGATTTATCCGTGCACTTGTTCGCGCAAGGACGTGGCGGCGGCTGCGGGGGCTCCGAACGAGGGGGACGATGAGCCCTTGTATTCGGGGAAATGTAGACCGGCCAGCGCCCTGCCTGGGGCCGCCCGGCTTCGCCTTCGCGGGGGCAGACGAAATACGTTCGCCCCTCGACCGACGGTGCCATCCTCGCCGCCGGACGAGCCTGCCGGCTTCAACTGGAGATTCATGGTGCCTGACGGCGAGACGATTTGCTTTACCGATTTGCATTGCGGGCTGCAACGCCTGATCGCGGGGCGTGACTTTGGGGATTTCATGGTTTGGCGGCGGGACGATGTGCCGGCTTATCAACTTGCCGTTGTGGTCGACGATGGGGCGATGGGGATCACCGAAGTTGTTCGTGGGGCGGATTTGCTGAAGTCGACGGCGCGGCAGATTCTCCTTTATCGCGCGCTCGGGCTCGAGATACCGGACTTCTATCATTGTGATCTGGTGCGCAATGAGGCCGGGGTGCGGCTGGCGAAGCGGCACGATGCGCTGAGCATCCGCAGGCTGCGTCAGCTGGGATGGACACCGGAAGAAGTGCGGGCGGGGACGAAGCCCGCCCGCCTCTGACCCCTTCTACTGACTGCTACCGCCGGTGGGGAGTTGCATGATCATTCCCGCTTTGTCGCTCACAATCATGCGCGGCAATTCCCCGTTCCACTTCTCCACTAGGGCGCGCTGGTTTTCCAGCCGGCGCCACTCCAGCAATTGCGGAGTGATCGAGGCCTGGCGCAAACGGTTGGCCTCCGCTTCGCCCCGAGCCCGCTCGATCGCGCTGGTGGCTTCGCCGCGGGCGCGCTCCACCTGGCTGCGGGCTTCGCCTTCGGCTTCGGCAACGGTCTTGGCCATTTCCGCCTGCGTGACCGCCAACTGGTTGCGGGCGCGTTCGGCTTCGGTAATGGCCTGCGTCTTCTGCGTGATCGCCTGCTCGATCGCCGCCGTGAAACGCGGTTTGCCGATGAATCCGAACTGCTGGATTCCCACGCCTACCGGTTCCACCTGCATCTGAATGCGCTCGCGTGACTCGCGCAGGAAGCGGGCTTTGTTCTCGCCGTAAATATCTTCCAGCGTGTAGGTCGACGCGACTTCATTCAGCGAGTTGCGCACGATATCTTTCAGGATGCCGTGCGTGAATCTCTCCAGGTCGTCGGTCCGGTATTTCACATAGAACTCCGGAACGCGGCTGGCATCGATCGCATAGGAGAGCGAAACATCAGCGCGCACTTCCTGTCCTTCTTTGCTGTTGAAGACCAACTCCTCGTTCACCGGATGGCCCTCGTTGACGTCGGCGGTCCACTTCACCGTCTGGACGAAGGTGGGGAACTCGATCACCTGCGTCTTGAGCGGCGAATAGAATAGCCAGCCGGTGCGAATCGGAATATCCTGCGTACCACGCTGGCTGCCCGCCAAATTCACCTCAACGCCCACGTATCCCGCGTTGATGCGGGTCACGCGAACGACGTTCATCAGCAGAATCGAGCCGATCACGATCACGGCTGCGATGGCCGCAAAGCGGATGAGATTCCGGTTACCACCGAACCTCTCCTCGGTGCGGGTATTGCGATCGAAAATGGTAGTGGTCATAGAAATCTCCTTTCCTCCGCGTCAAGGCGGAGAAAATCCCTTGCAGTTACGGCACCCGCAATCGCGAGCGCCTTCTCTCGGTGAGCCTGCTCGGTTCAGTGTCGTTGTGGTCGCCAGATGGCGGCGATCAGAGAGGGAACAACGACCAGCAGCAGGAGCGACGATCCGACTCCGCTCCAAAACCATAGATCGCTGGGCAAATTCATCCAATCCAGGCACCGGCTGAACGATACAACCGCCAGCAGCAGGACCAGAGTGGTCAGCGCCAGCTTGATTCGGTTCTTCATACCGGCCTCACTTTACGGACAACTGATTGGATGAACTAATGGTTTTGTAGTAGCGGCAAAATCGGAAGTGGCGCAGAATCAATCATGGCGGGGACCGCGATTCATGCGGGGAAACGCGTTGCTGGAGCCTGGCGAAAACCGACCGGTCGTTCCCGTGTACAATCTTGCTGCGGCTCATGAGCGAACAGTCCACCGACCAGCCCATTGCTCGAAAATTCATCATCGCAATTGATGGGCCTGCGGGTGCCGGCAAGAGCACGATTGCTTCGCGGCTGGCGCGCAAGCTGGGATACGTGAATCTGGAGAGCGGGGCGATGTATCGGGCGCTGGCGCTCAAGGCGATCCAGAAAGATACGTCGTTGGATGACGAGCTAGCGCTGGTGAAACTGGCCGAGAGCTCGCGGATTCAATTGGAGCCGACGCTGGGCGGGAATCGGACGCTGCTCGACGGGTGCGATGTTTCTGGGCGAATTCGCGAGCGCGATGTGACCGAGGCGGCGTCGCGGGTGTCGGTGCATCCCAAGGTGCGGGAGTGGATGGTGGAGCATCAGCGGGCGATGGGTGCGCCTGGTGGCGTGGTGATGGAGGGGCGCGACATTGGGACGAAGGTTTTTCCCGACGCGGATTTGAAAATTTTCCTGGATGCCGATCCGGTAGTGCGGGAGCAGCGGCGGATGGAGCAGCAGAAGATCTCGGCCGACGTGGCGGCCGCGCTAGCGGCGGATTTGCGGGAGCGCGACCGCAGGGACCGAACGCGGGCGGCTTCGCCGCTGGTGGCGGCGCCGGACGCCGTGGTGATCAACTCGACCGCGATGAGCGAGGATGAGGTGCTGCAGCGGATCGAGGCACTGGTGAAGAAATTGAGTCATTGAATCAGGAGACGTTGCGCCCTGAAAAGCGCATCTATGGATTGCATAACGCCATGATTCAATGATCCGGTGCCTCTCGAACCGCTCGGCTATTGCCTTTGCGGGGCGGAGGAAAGACGTCCGCCCCCCACCCGAGCTAGTTCTCTGAAGGTTGGACGTTCTCTTTCGGCGCCGGCAGTGACTTACCGCCCTGCGACTGCCGGGAACCCGGGACGCCACCTGGCACGCCTCCTGTAACCCCTTCTTTCGGGCCGCCGTTTGCGGGGTTCTTCCGAATCTCGAATCCGTCGTGCTCGTTGTTGACGACGATATGCGCGGCGCCGTTGCCGACGCTGCCGCTGGCCCTGGATTCGTGGTCGTTGTTGTCGACCTTCAGTTCGGGAAAATCTGCCTGAATTTCGCCATCGCGGACGCGCGCATCGAGGCGGAATCCGGATTTTTCCGGCACGCTCAACTGCACATCGCCGTTGCGGTTGTCGATCTGCACGTTGCCGAGGCTGCGCATCCCGATCTCGACCGTGCCATTGTCGTTTTGCAGGCGTACGTCGCCAGAGACCTCATCGAGGCGGATATTTTTCGAGCGCGTCGTCAGGTGCAACGGACCGCTGATCTCTGCGGCATGCAGTTCGTCGGAGTCCAGATCGAGCGATCCGGTGATGCTCGAGAACTCCATATCGGTACGTGCCGACTTGAAGCTGACGGTCTTCGAGATGCGCTCCAGCTTCACGCTTTCCTGAAACTCGCCATCGAGTTGAGCGGAGCCTTTGATATCGGCGAGTGATACTTCGTCGACGCGGCCGTCGATGTGAACGTCTCCAGTGATCTGCTCGATCTTCACCGAGCCTTTTTCCTGGCTGATTTTCACATTGCCGGTAACATCGTCAACGGAAGTGTCGGCGTGCTGCGCAGAGATGTCGACGTTGCCGCTACGGCCGCTGATGTTCACGTCCCCGCGGCGCGAGGTGACCGACACCGCGGCTTTGCGCGGAACGGAGATATCCAGATCGGTTTCGACCGGATGATCCCCAGCGCCTTCGACCTTGGCGTCGACCGTAACCAGGCCGCCGATCGTGGTAATCGTGGGCTTGGTTTGGGTGTTGTACTTGTCGGCATCTCCCTGGTTCTCGGCGCCAATGCGCTTACGCACGACGACGGTGATCTTGTTGTCATCCGAGGGATGCACGCTCACGGCGCCATGATTGTTGATGACTTTCAGGCTGGCGTCACCCGGGAAATTGGCCTCGAGGTGATCGTTGAAGTTGTAGGTCTCGCCAAAGAACGGAAACTCGTTGTCGTCGAGGTTGATTTGGTCCTTGATTCCCGACCAGTTCACGCGTTCGAGTTGGTTGGCGATCAAGCCGGACACGATGATGGCGATGATCAGGAACACGCCACCGGCGCCGATGCCAGACGAGCGCGTGCCTTCGCGCTGCGCCTGCATGTGCTCGATCAGTTTGATGATGCCCCACAGGATCAGCAGCACCGGCCAGTAGCTGGCGAACAGATGGGCGAGCTTGGCAACCGACAACACGCGCATGGTGCCGAGCAGGAAGACGATGCCGACGATGATCAGCACCACCGCTCCCGCCATCGAACGATGCCGGCGCGGCGCTACAGGCGGAATCGGAGGCACTGGCACCGGGGTGAATCCTGGACCCATTGGGCTAGACATTTTTCACCTCGCCAGAAGCGGGATCCGTGCGGGACGCGTCATTCGGCGAATTGCCCGGCGGCGGATTCGTGAAGCTCGGAGGCGGCGGTGGTGTCGACGGAGTGGGCGGAAAGGCCGCTCCCGAAGGCAGCGGCCCGACGTGTCCGCGGTAGGAGGCGTTGCTTTGCATAAGCTTCACCACACCAATGACCAGCAGAATGGCCGGCCAGGTCCTGCCAAGGTCGATACCGGAAACGTTTTGGAGCAGTAAAAGTATTCCCAGGGTGACCAGAATCGCCGGGCCCATGAGCTTACGCGTGCGGCAACGTTCGCAGGCGCACACCGGACGATAGTTGCCGAGCAAGCCCCAATGTTTGGCGAAGAGATATACACCAAGAACGACGAGAATCAGCGACCAATAGCGATCCCAACTGAATTCGAAGGCGGTATTGATCAGGAACAATACACCAAGGCCGATCAGCACGGCGGCGGCCACGGGAATATTCGCGGGTGAGCCATGCGGGACCGTGCCACCAACGCCGGGCGTCGAGGGCACGCTACCGCTACTGCTTCCGCCAAACATCGAGACCAAACCAAATGGATCGGGGACAGGCTCACCCATCTGCAGAGACTTCGCGGTCCGAACCGCATCGATGATCTGGTAGATGTAGAAGAAGCCAATCCCGAGAGCGAAGAACATGTGCATGAACCACGGTCCACGGGAGCTCACGCCTATGATCAGGAGCACCATGATGACGAGGTGTGCCAATCCCTTTGCGTACTGAGAACAGTACACGGCCCCGACGCCAAATGGGAAGAATCCGGAAAGTATCCCGGCAACTGCAGGATTCGGCCCCGTAGTCTGGGGCGGCGGGAGCCTAAGTCCCAGACTGGGATCGACGCCTGTCTGATACGGGTTCTGCGGAGGCGTGTAGGCGCCGGCGGGCGCTACCCCGTCCATGCGGGCGGCCAGGCAGGCCTCGCAGTAGATCACTCCGCGGACATCGCGGGTGCATTGGTTACAAAGGGGCTTGCCGCAGGTGCGGCAGAAGGCCACAGCCGCAACATCGTTGTGCGTGGCGCAGTTCATACGAACCTCCTGTACGTGGTCACCGACACTACAGGCAGATCGTTCACAGATGGACCCAGAGGATCGCCGGCCAGAACCAGCTGATTCCCCGTTTGGCTGTAATTGCGCTCCTGTTTCTGCTCGGGCTGTTGTGTTGTGTCGTTTTTATGTTCTTTCTGCTTGGCCGGTCCAGGCTCGGCGGGCGGAGTGCGCTTGATGGAGCGAAGCGCCGCCTGCAGTTCGAGAACCGGGCGGACATTGTCGAAATAGCGGACCACCCGGGCCTGCGTATGGTAATACGTTTGCCGGATGGTGGTCGGATGCTCGATGACGGCCGCCACGTCGCCGGGCTTGATGCCGAGCGCCGTCAGGGTCACCGAGAGCGCGAAGAATGCCATGCCAAACGACATGGCAAATCGCGGCTGGCGCACCACGGCCCAGAGTGGCTCCAGGTACGAAGCCTGCGCCTGCTCCCACCATGAAACGCGTGGTTGCGGCGCGCGAGCCGAGGTCCACAGGCGTTGGGTGTCAACGCCCGTCGTGGATGCCAGAATATTCGCGACCATGCTGGCTGGAGGCTCCACCTCCGTGAGACCCTTCAGCCAGATACGGCCTGCTTCCGCTTCGGCAAGTAGCGGCCCACAGCTCCGACAAGTGCGGGCGTGAGCCTGGAAGCGGTCGAGCACGGCTCCGCTCAGGATGCCGTCGAGGGCATCTGCGAGCAGCCAGTCGAACTCGTTGCACTGCATTCCGTTACTGGTATGGTCTGGCATCACATCACCTGCCTATAAGTACGTTGTAGAAGCCGTGCAAGTTCCGCCCGGCCTCGATTTATTCTCGATTTCACGGTGCCCTCGGGAACCTTCAAAACTGTGGCGATTTCGCGATAGTCCATATCCTGTAAGTCCCTTAGAATCACTGCCTCCCGGAGTTCGGGGGAGAGTTTGCCCAAGGCCTGGTGCACGGTCTCGGAGACCTCCCGGCGGCGTACATGGGTGTCGGGGGGCGCACTCTGGTCCGGAATTTGCTCACTGAGGGGCTGGACGTCCTCACGATCGGACGCTGTCGAGTCCATGGAGTCGGTCAGCCGGTCCTGTTTGGTCTTGCGGAAATGGTCGACCAGCAGGTTGCGGGTGATGGTGGTGACCCAGGTGACGAAGGCGCCTTTGCTGGGGTCATAGCTCGACAGCGTACGGTACATCTTGATGAAGACTTCCTGGGTGAGGTCTTGCGCATCGTCGGCTGATCCCGCAAAGCGGTAGCAGATGTTGTATATCCTACGGTTATAAGTTTGCACGATCTCCTCCCAGGCGGCGGCGTCGCCGGCGATACAACGCCGGACCAGCATCGCAACCACCTGAACGTCTTCCACTATCTCTCCCCGGAGAACGGCAAACTCCCTCAACTTCAGACATCGGCCTCAACCCACGAGACTAGAAGGCCTACAAGACCATACGTCTTGCCGACCCCGGAAGTTCGCGGCTGACCTCAATCTGTTGGTGAGACAGGGAATTGTAGCAGCGGACAAGGCTCGCATCGCAGCACGAGCTCCCGCCGCCGAGGGGCATCACCAAGGTCACCATTCGTTACCTGCGCCAAGAACCGGTGGGCCCTGCGGCGCGACCGCAGCCCGCGCCTGTCGCGGCTCAACCGCATCCGCCACAACCGACAGCTATACCGCCGCAGCCGGCCGCCCCAACCTCAGGCTGCTCGAAAGCCGCAAACCAAAGACGCAGACGAGAAGAAGCGCTCGACCCTCTTCTTGCTTCCCGAGGGGAGAAAGAGGCCGGCGACGAACTTTAACCCGTTGACCCCTTCCTGCTAGCCTTGAGTTGGATCGAAATACCTTTTCCGAGGTGTTTATGATTCCTATCTCGTCGGCGGTTTCGAGCCGGTTCACCTGGTCGAACCTCTCGCGAAACAAGGGTATGAGGCAGGTTAACTTTCTATCGATAATATCCTATTGCATGGCATTATAGGACAGTGAAATTAAGCCAATGGGCTTCCCCGCAGGTATAGTAGGTGGCGTGCATACGGACGCAGATGCCAACGAATTGGCGCGCGAGTGGATTGCAGCCTGGAACTCCCATAACCTCGATGCCATCCTGTCGCACTATCGCGAGGATGTCGTTCTGACCTCTCCGGTCGTGGCCGAACTGTTGGGGGACGCATCCGGCACCCTGCGAGGCAAGACCGCTCTGCGCGAGTACTTTACGCGTGGGCTCGCGGCACATCCGAATTTGCGCTTCGAACTTCTGGATGTTATGCGTGGCTTCTCCACTGTCGTCGTTTGCTACATCAACCACAAGGGAACGAAAACCGCCGAGTTTATGGAGCTCGATGGTGACGGAAAAGTCGCGCGAGTGGTTGCGAACTACAGCGTCTGAATCGCTGGCGTACGCAGGAACATCGGGGAAATCGTGTTCGGAATCGAACAGAGCCGTACGCGGACCGGAGGCAGTCGTCTTATTCGCTGGTAAAGTAGTCGACGGTCACGGGATTCTCGAACAGCGAATAATCGCGTGTGACCACGGTGATTCCGCTCTCGGTAACGAAATACCGCTGCCGGTCGGCTTCGGTATCATAGCCGATGGTGGTGCCTTCGGGGACGCGCACATCGCGGTCGAGAATCGCCTTGCGGATGCGGCAGCGGCGGCCAACGCTGACGTGCGAGAACAGAATGCAGCTGTCGACTTCGCAGTAGGAGTTGACCCGAACGTCGGGCGAGAGCACGGAATTCTTGACCATACCGCCGGAAACGATGCATCCATTTGAGACGATGGAATCGAGTGCGGTTCCGGTACGCCCGGCTTCGGCGAACACGAACTTGGCCGGTGGATACTGCCGCTGGTGCGTGCGGATCGGCCACTCTTCGTCGTACAGATTGAAGATCGGGGAAACCGAGACCACGTCCATATTGGCCTCGTAATACGCCTCCAGCGTGCCCACGTCCCGCCAGTACAGCGCTTCTTTCTTGTTTTCGTCGATGAAGTCGTAGGCGTGCACGCGGTAGTCGTCGACCATCTTGGGCAGAATGTCTTTGCCGAAATCGTGGCTCGATTGAGGATTCTCCGCGTCCTTCAGCAGCACCGGGATGAGAACTTCCGTGTTGAACAGATACACGCCCATCGATCCCGCCACTTTTTCCGGATTCAAGGGGTAACGTAGCGAGGTGATCTTGGGTTTTTCCTCGAAGCCGTGAATGCGGCCGTCTTGGTCGACATCCACCACCCCGAAGTGACGAGTCTGTCCCGGATCAATCTGAATGGTCGAGAGGGTGACGTCGGCCCCGGAGTCGAGGTGCTGTTTCATCATCTTGCCGTAGTCCATCTTGTAGATGTGGTCGCCGGAAAGGATCAGCACATGCTTCGGTTGCTCGGAACCGATCGAGTAGATGTTCTGGTAAACGGCATCGGCCGTCCCCTGATACCACTGGTCGCTGACGCGCTTCATCGGCGGCAGTACTTCGATGAACTCTCCGACCTCGCGGCCCAGAATGTTCCAGCCTTCGCGGATATGGCGGTTGAGAGAGAGCGCTTTGTATTGCGTAAGTATGTAGACGCGGCGCAGGTCGGAGTTCAGGCAGTTGGAGAGCGTGATGTCGATAATGCGATAAATGCCGCCGAAGGTGACTGCCGGTTTGGCCCGATCGCGAGTGAGAGGATAGAGCCGCTCGCCGGCTCCGCCTGCCAGTAGAACCCCGAGAGTGTCTTTCATACCAAACCCTCAGATTCCGCGGCTGTGCTGCTCGGCCTGCGGGAATCTTTGCCTTCCGCACGGCAGGTGCGAAGAGAAAACAGTAGATGGTAGCACAGGTCCGCAAGGTTGCCGGGCTTGGCCAGTTTGCGCAGTTCGTATAATGCACCTGCGGATTTTGGGGGGGAAATGAGCAGACCGGACCCTACACACAAAGAAGGCGCTTTCGCCCCGATCGGTTCCCGTGGAGATCGCGCGCTCGGTCTTGATGCTGACATTACCCGCCGCGATTTCCTGAACTCGACGCTTCTGGCTTCGGGGGCGCTTTTGCTGAACCCTGCGTCGCCAGTCGAACTGCTGGCTCGGCAGGCCGGCAGCAGCCGAGCGACAAGCGATGACTGGACCGGCTACGGCGGGGTCGGCGACTACGCCCATTCGAACGGCAACACCAATGCAGTGCTCGAAGCCGGGCACCGCATTCGCGACGGCGAGTTCGAGACTCTCCCCACCACCGTGATCGACACCGGAGAAATGTATGACTGCGTGGTAGTCGGCGGAGGCATCAGCGGTCTGGCCGCGGCGCTGATGTTTCAACGCAAGGCCGGGGAGGGGAAGACGTGCCTGGTGCTTGACAACCATCCCATCTTCGGCGGCGAGGCCAAACGCAACGAGTTTCTGGTCGATGGCCGCCGCCTGACCGGCCATCAAGGTTCGGCGCTGTTTCAGGTGACCTATCCCAAGAGTTTCATCGCGCGATTCTATGATTCGATCGGCCTAAAGGCGCCGCGTCTCGAATATCAGAAGTGGAGCGGACCCGACCCCGAGATTCCCCTGGAACGCACTCCCTATCTGGGTTCAGCGCCTTATGGCCTTTATTTCGGAGCGAAATTCGGCCACGCGCCGGGAGTCTGGTTGACCGATCCCTGGGGCACGAAATTGAAAGGCGCCCCCATTTCCGGGAAAGCGCGCGAGGAGTTGCTGAAGTATCAATCGCCTGAACCGCAGCGCCTGCACGTGCCCGAATACCGCGGCGACTCCATCTCGCGCCGGCTGGACACCATGACGCTCGAGGACTACCTGATCGAGAGGCACGGCATCAGCCGCGAGACCGTCCGCACGTTTCTCTTCGACGAAGGCAGCGCCTTCGGTCTTGGTCCCGACGCGCTTTCGGCCTACACCGCATATGCCTTCGATGATCTTGGGGCTTTCGCCGAGAATGGCACCGAGATGTTTCCCGACGGCAACAGCGGAATCGCCCGCCTCATGGTGAAGACGCTGATTCCGGAATCGATTGCCGGCGAACGCTCGCTCGAAAACATATGCCGCAACCCCGTGGACTTTGCGGCGCTCGACCGCGCCGGCGCCTTGGCTCGAATCCGTCTAAGTTCGACCGCCGTGTGGGTCAAACATGACGGCGATCCGGCCAAGTCGGAGTCGGTGACCGTCGCCTACACTCGTGAGGGAAAAACCTATCGCCTGAAAGCGCGATCGGTGGTCATGGCCGGCGGAAGCTGGACAACAAGGCATATTGTCCGCGACCTGGCTGAGGACCGCAGGGCGGCATACGCCCAGTTCTATCGCTCGCCTTGCATGGTGGCCAATGTCGCGGTTCGGAACTGGCGATTTCTTTACCAGATGGGAATCTCCGGCTGCCAGTGGTTTGAAGGTCTGGGAACCTACATCCAGGTCCGCAAGCTGGCCCTTTGCGGGGCGGAATCGCCGACCATCGGTCCCGATTCCCCGGTCGTGCTCACCCTCAAAGTTCTCTACCCCCACGCCGGGCACACCACCGAAGAGCAGGGACATTGGGGCCGCGCAGAAATGATTTCGACTCCGTTTCGCGAATACGAGCGGCAGATTCGGCAGCAATTCACCGATATGTTCGCGCGCACCGGTTTCGACGCATCGCGCGACATCGCCGGAATCATCCTGAACCGCTGGGGCCACGCCTATGCGAGCCCCGCACCCGGTTTCTACTTCGGCAAAGATGGCCAACCCGCGCCCGGGGACGTGCTTCGAGCCGCACCCTTCGGAAGAATTGCCTTCGCGAACGTGGACCTTTCCGGAATGCCCGATCACAAATCCTCGATCATCGAGGGGGATCGCGCGGTCGAGCAGTTGCTGGATAAGGTGTTGAGCGAGAGATGAGGATGGGCCATCCAGAGGGAAGATGAGCCCGGCGCATGGTATCGCAGCCGAAGGACCTCCACCACCTCGACGGCCGCAGCTATTTGTCTTTGTCGCTCTTGTCTTCGTCGATCTTGATGCGCAGGGATTTCAGGAACTTCAGATCCTGATCGCTGACCTTGAATTCCGGGTTGGTCGACAACGTAGTGACCAGCGAGGTCTTGTCGGGCGCTTTCTCGCCTTGCTTGCTGACGCCGATGGTGGCTTCAAGCACCAGGAAGATGTCATATCCCCCTTCTTTAATGCGGGATACAACTTCAGAGATTTGCTCAGAGTCCGAAAGAGATTCATTGATGGCGTCGCCGAGCTCTTTCATCAGTTGCTTAAGTTGTGGGTCCACTGAGCCTCCCCCGGGCATCGCGAGCCTAGTGAATCAGATGCCGCCGGCGGCAGGTTCGGTTCACCGCCAACGTACGTGGGGTCATTGTAGCGCCGCGGGCTGTTAAAATCGAGGGCGTGAGCAAAGTTTCTGGCTGGCGAAAAGCAGGCATCGCGGTGCGGGTGGCACGCAATCAGGCAGGCCGCAACCGCACCGTCAATGCCTTTACCGGTGCCGCGCGCACCACGGCCCGCTCCGTCGGTCGCGTGTTGCACCAGCTTTGGCTTGAGGTTATGGGCTTCATTTTCCTGGTGATGGCCCTCCTCTTTGGCAGTGCCTCGGTGAGGGAATATGGAAAGTATCATGCGGGACAGCCCGTCGGTGCACGGCTGGCTCTGGGAATCATCGTAACTGTGACTTTTGGCTGGTTTGCGCTGAGTTCGTTCTTGAAAGCGTCACGAAAAAGCCACCGGCCATGAATAGATTCTCTGAAAGAGGCGACCGAGCAAGTGGTTCGTGGTGAAAACTGATGGCGGAAAAGCTGAGATCCGGCCCGGAGGTCGCCGCAGAGGTTGAAACTTCTTCCCACATTCCGGTAAAGCCACTCTACACCCCAGCCGACCTCAAGCACTCCGACTACGAAAACGAAGTAGGCTACCCCGGCGAATATCCCTTCACCCGCGGGGTGCAGGCGACGATGTATCGCGGCCGGCTTTGGACCATGCGGCAATACGCCGGCATGGGCGATGCCGAGGAATCAAACAAGCGCTACAAGTACCTGCTGGCCAACGGCACGACCGGCCTCTCGGTCGCGTTCGATCTGCCGACGCAGATTGGGATGGATTCGGACCATCCGCTGGCGATGGGAGAAGTCGGCAAGGTCGGCGTGGCGATCGATTCGATCGAAGACATGCAGCGGCTCTTCGATGGCATCGAGCTGACCAGGATTTCGACCTCGATGACGATTAACGCCACCGCCTCGATTCTGCTGGCGCTCTATGTTGCCGTGGCCAAAAGACAGGGCGGCGATATCAGCAAACTTTCAGGCACCGTGCAGAACGATGTGCTGAAGGAATACATCGCGCGCGGGACCTACATCTATCCGCCCGAGCAGGCGATGCGCGTGATTACCGACATGTTCGCCTGGGCGAACGAGAACGTGCCGGAGTGGAACACGATTTCGATCTCCGGCTATCACATGCGTGAGGCAGGCTCGACCGCCGTGCAGGAAGTGGCCTTCACTCTGGGCAACGGCATGGCCTATGTGGAAGCGGCGATCAGGGCGGGGCTTGACGTCGATCGGTTCGCGCCGCGACTGTCGTTTTTTTTTAACGCGCACAGCAATTTTCTGGAAGAAGTAGCCAAGTTCCGCGCCGCGCGCCGCATGTGGGCGCGTATCATGCGCGAGCATTTCAAGGCCAAGAATCCGCGCTCGTGGATGCTGCGCTTTCACACCCAGACCGCCGGTTCAACCTTGACCGCGCAGCAACCGGAAAACAACATCGTCCGCACGGCGATTCAGGCGATGGCAGCGGTGCTGGGGGGGACACAATCGCTGCACACCAATTCTTACGACGAGGCGCTGGCCTTGCCCACGGAGCAGGCGGCGCGCATTGCCCTGCGCACCCAGCAGATCATCGCCTATGAGTCGGGCGCGGCGCAGACGATCGATCCGCTGGCTGGATCGTATTACCTGGAGAAGTTGACCGACGAGATCGAGAAGCGGGGCGCGGAATACCTGGGCAAGATCGAGGTACTCGGTGGAATGCTGAAGGCCATCGAGCGCGGCTTCGTGCAGCAGGAAATTCAAAACGCGGCGTACGAGTATCAGCAGAGAGTAGACAACCAGGAAGCCATCGTGGTCGGCGTGAACCGTTTCGAGGTGGAAGAGGAGAAGCCGATTCCGATTCAGCGCATTGATCCTTCTCTGGAGCCAAAACAAGTCGAGCGGGTACGAGCACTGCGGGCGAGGCGCGAGGCTGGGCCCTGGAAGGCTGCGCTGGCTGGTGTGGAGGATGCGACGCGGTCGGGGGCGAACCTGATGCCGCGAATCCTTGGCGCTGTCGAGGCGAATGCGACCGTGGGCGAGATCTCTGATGCCATGCGACACGTGTTTGGCGAGTACAAGGAAGCGGTCGTGATCTGACCCGTGCGCTGACTCCGTGAGGAATGTGTGACCCTGGTGGGCACGGCCAACAACACTGGGCGTTCGCCCAACCCTGATTTGAAACTTGGCCGGTCGGCCTCGCCTGGCGGCGACGGACATCCGAGGGCGGTAGTCAATGAATCTTACGCAGGCTGGGCTTGCATTTCGGCGACGGCGGCGTCGAGGTGGGCCAGCGTCTCTTCCACCGTCAGCGAATACATCTCGCGGCCGACGCCTTCACCGGATTCCAGAGCTGTCTTCAGATAATGTCCGGCAATCTCCACTCCCAGCGAATCGGTGATGGTCGTGCCCGTACGCTTCGTGTATTCCACCCAGGCGGGATGTGGTAGGGCGACCCAGACGGTTCGTCCGTCGACCAGGAATTTGTAGTCCACGGCGTCGGCGTGGCGTGTCGCGATGGCAACGATCTGCGCCTGGTAGACGCAATGGACTTTTTTCTTGGTCCAGCGGTCGGTGGCGGTGAAGTCGGCGAACATGGATAAAACTATAGCGGAGCGGCGCATTTCCCGGCAATCTCTGCCAGTGCCGGCGGGCCGATTCTTCCTCTCCTCCCGCATACCAAAGGCACTTCGCTATAGGGCGTCCTTTATGATGGAGGTGTGCCCACTGCTTCGCGTAACAAAACCAAAATCACGATTCTTCGCTCTCGGCAATTGAGCCAGTCCCCCTGGCTTGTGCACGGATTCTCCACGCGGGTTGGCGGATTCTCGCGCCTGTACCGCAAAGGCGATCTCAATCTCGGATTCACACCGGATGACTCGCGCGCCGCGGTAGAGAAAAACCGCGCAGCATTTCTTCGCGAACTGGGGGCGGCTGCCCCTAAGCGTAGTTCTAAGAAACGGATCGAGTCCCTCTGGCCTCTGGTCACTTTGCGCCAGGTTCACTCCGACATCATCCATCGCGTGGATTCCGTTCCGGCCCAGCCACTGGTCGGCGATGGGCTGATCACCGCAACTCCCGACCTGCTGCTGGGGATCCAGACGGCGGACTGTATTCCGGTGATCGTGATCGATACCAGGCGCTATGCGGTCGGCGTATTTCATTGCGGATGGCGCGGCACCGTGAAGCGCATCGTTGAAAAAGGTGTTGGAGAGATGGTGCGCCACTTCGGCAGCCGTCCGCGCGATCTGAAGGCAGCGATCGGGCCCGGCATTTCCGGATGCTGCTACGAAGTGGGCGAAGAAGTCCGCACAAATTTCGAGTCGCAGTTCGCCTATGCCGCCAGCCTGTTCCGCGAGGTCAAGGAATCTGATCCGGTGCGCGAAAAGTATCCTCTACTGTTTCTGACCGCACGCGCCCCGGGCCACAGCGAGTTACCGAAAAAGATTTTCCTCGATCTGGTGGAAGCCAACCGCCAACAACTCATCGCCGCGGGCGTTCCGAAGAAGAATATCGAATCGTTGGCGTTGTGCACGAACTGCCATCCCGAGTTGCTGTTTTCCTACCGAGCAGAAAAAGGCAAAACGGGCCGATCGATGGGAGTGGCAGGGATCCGAGGTTAAGGGTCGGCGCGAGGTTCCAGAGTCTGCCATCCATGATTACACGAATCGAACCCAACGGGCCAGATCAAGTTCTTGAGAAAGTGGATCCGAAGGCGGACAGCCAGTAGGTAACGGCGACAGCTGCCACCCGGTGGAGCAACGATTTTGGAAACTATTTCTGGGGGCTAGTTTTGACAAAACTACTTGCTGCGGCACCCTTACTGGCTGTTTTTCTCTTCACCCTTTCTCTCTCGCCGCGGGTTCGGTCGAGCCAGATCGACCGAGTATTTGCACCCCTCAAATCCAGTAGCACTCCTGGTGCCGCGGTGCTGGTGATTCAAAACGGCAAGCCAGTCTTCCGCCAGGGATACGGCGTCACCGATCTCCATCGGCTCGACCCGATCGATGGGGCAACAGATTTCCGCCTTGCGTCGTTCACTAAGCAGTTCACGGCAATGTGCATCATGCTGCTCGTGCACGACGGCAAGATGCACTATGACGATCATCTCACCGACTTCTTCCCTGACTTCCCTGTCTACGGCAAGTCGATCACCGTTCGCAATCTGCTCAACCATACGTCGGGCCTGCCCGACTACGAAGATCTGCTGTCGCGGCGGTATCCCAACACGCCCGACGAGCAAATCCCGCAGATTCATGACGCAGGGGTGCTGAAGTTGCTCGAACAGCAGATGGCAGGCAAGTTCCCGGCCGGAGCGAAGTGGGAGTACAGCAACTCCGGCTACGTCGTGCTGGGGTTGATCGTCGAGAAAGTTTCCGGCAAGCCGTTCGGCCAGTTTTTGCACGACCGCATCTTCGCGCCGCTCAACATGAACCACACGCTGGCGTACGAGAAGGGCAAGAACGAAGTACCGCACCGGGCCTACGGCCACACCAAAGAAAGAGACGGCTGGCGCGAAACCGATCAGAGTTCGACATCCGCTACGCTTGGCGATGGAGGCATCTACACCTCGATCGACGACCTGGCGAAGTGGGACCGCGCCTTGCGAGATCACACCCTGCTCAGCGAAGCCGAGATGAAGCCC